>CXWL01003317.1_pt1 | contig 123602 bp, 107 predicted proteins | sample 590931 | NCBI WGS metagenome assembly CXWL01 (sample SAMEA3498368, study PRJEB10139) | groundwater metagenome | biome: water well; material: biofilm material | place: Germany | collected 2015-04-27
GGCGATGAGCTGCACCAGGGGCCCCACGATCAACGCGGGAATCATCTTGCGATCCTGACGGAGCTGGACGCCGACCATCGCTTCGCCAACACCGGCAAAACCCCCATCCACTACATCGCCATCTCGATTCCTTGACGAGGGGTGGGCTCTCTTTGCGGCCTTGCCGCCGCCCTCGCCACTCCACTCGAGCCGAGATGGCAGGGAACAGAGTCTGTGACGGGCCTCACACACGCCCGGCGGAAACGGTATACACTCTCAGGATCTTCCCCCTCGTTCGTTTCCAACCCTGACACCACACCGACACTCTCGAAGAGGCACGTTTCATATGGCCCCCGCACGGTTATTCCTGCTCGTTTCGGTCCTCGCCAGCGCGCTCAGCGCTGCTTCGGCATCGGAGGCTGTAGCCAGCCAATCGCGCAATTCCTCGAAGTCGAGGGGCGACACCCAGGCGGCAAGCGACCACGATCGCGGCGTCAAAGGGCACCGCAGCGGTGACGGCTGTGACCGTGACCGTGACAACCATCGCAAGAACGACAGCGATCACGACCGGCGGGCTAAAGGGCACCGAGATGGCGATGGATGTGAGCGCGATCGCGAAAACCGACGCGTCTCCGATCACGACCGTGGAACCAACGGCCACCGCGACGGCGACCGGTGCGAGCGCGATCGTGAGAACCATCCCGATCGGGACAACGAGCACCACGGCGGCCCGCGGGGCGGGGGCGACCGCGACGATGATGGCGAGAAAGACTGCGAGTGCGACAACGCGGATGCCGTCCATCACCAGAACGACAACGACCACGACCAGGGCGAAAACGGACACCATAGCGGCGACGGCTGCGACCGCGATCGGGAGAACCACCGCAAGACCGACAGCGATCACGATCGGAAGCTCAAAGGGCACCGCGATGGCGACGGCTGCGAGCGGGACCTCGAGAAACAGGGTGGGAGCGATCATGACCGGGGTGTGAACGACCATCGCGACGGCGACGACTGTGAGCGTGACCGCGAGAATCATCGCGAAAATGATCGCGCCCATGACCAAAGGTCCAAGGGTCACTACCGTGGCGACAACTGCGAGCGCGACGTTGAGAATCGCCGCGACGACGACCATGACCGGGGCGTCAACGGCCACCGCAAGGGCGATGACTGCGAGCGGGATCGCGGTGAAAGTGATGACCATCATGGTGACAACGACTCTCACCATGGGGACGACGATCACGACGGCGACTTAGACGGTGATAACGAAAAATGCGAGCGCGAGCGCGAAGAGCGCCGCCAGCGTGACACTGACCACGATCGCGGCATCAAGGGGCATCGAAAGGGCGACAACTGCGACCGCGACCGCGAGAACCATCGGGAAAACGACAGCGATCATGATCGTCGCCTCAAGGGGCATCGCAGCGGAGACAACTGCGACCGCGACCGCGAGGAACGGGGCGCCAGTGACCATGACCGCGGGGTGAACGATCACCACGACGGCGACGATTGCGAGCGCGACCGCGAGAAGCACGGGGAGAACGACCGCGATCACGATCGGGGCGAGGGTGGTCACCACGACGGGGACTTCTGCGATCGAGACCGCGAGAACGACGAGGCCGAAGACCACGATCAGGGATGGAACGGGCATCACGACGGGGACGACTGCGACCGTGACGAGGAGAACGACCACGGTGACCATGACTCCGACGACGATGGGGATGACGATGGCGACGACGACTGCGTGGTTCCCCCGCCCTCGGGTGAAAAACTAGTGCTCACCAAGACCTTTGTGTTTGACCCCGATGTGCCCAGTCATTCCATGGTGCAGTGGCTTGGCTACGAGGAGGAATTCTGGATCACCGTCACCAACACAGGGACCTCGGCCTCTGGCCCTGTCACCATCACTGACATCCTGGATCCGCTTTTCCAGAACGCCGTTGTCAGTCTCGATTCAGGTAATGGTTCTTGCGCAATGGTGGCCCAGGCTCTGTCCTGCAACATTCCGACGCTGGCGGTTGGGGAGACCAGAACCATCTACGTCGCCTACGGTCTGACCTACACTACGGACCTCGTCGGCTCGATCGTGAACTGCGCGACGGCTACCGACTCCACCGGCAAGGCAACCAGCGTTTGTTCAACTTTGAACTACATCAGAGGTCCGCAATGAGCCCTCGCGCTGACCGATAGTGGTTGCGCGGGGTTGCTTCGCCACACTGCGAAGCGGAACGAGGCCTCGCAATGACGTAGGGGAAAACAGCACGAAGCAACCTTGTCCGGTCCCTACATGGCTGGCTCTACCTTCTTCTGCTTTTCCACCATCGCGGCCACGTCAGCCAGCAACTTCTTCGCGTCGTAGACGATGCCGTCCTTGATGGTGTACTTCACCCCGCCCTTCCAGTCTTCCTTTCCGGTTTTCTCGTTCAGGTAGACGGCGCCGTTGCCGTAGAGGGTCTTGAAGTTCTGGAGCGGGTTTTCCGGCGTGATCACAAGGTCGGCGAGCAGCCCCGCGCGGACGACACCGAACTCAATGGGCTTGTTCTTCGGTGAGTGAAGGGTGAGAGCGCCATTCATGGTCGCCGACTGCATGACTTCGAGCGGATGGAAGCCCGCTTCCTGCAACATCACGAGTTCGTTGATGTAGCCCCACCCATAGGTCTGGTAGATGAAGCCGGAGTCGGAGCCCGTGCCGACAAGTCCGCCCATCTTCTTGTAGTCGTTCATCAGTCGGAACCACACTTGATAGAAGTTGCGCCACGCCACTTCGTCTTCCGTGGTCCAGTCGAACCAGTAGGCGCCGTGGTTCATACGCGAGGGCGAATAGAAGTCCATCAGCGTGGGCAGCGTGTACTTGTCGTGCCAAGGCGCGTTCCTGAACTTCATCACGTCGCGGCCGGCCGAGTAGATGGTGAGCGTGGGATCGAACGTGGTGCCGAGCTTCAGGTGTTCCTCGAGGTACGCCTTCCACTCCGGCCCGCCCGGCGTGTGGATTTTGTCCCAGAGCCGCGCCACCTGTCCGAATCGCATGTACTCATCGCTGCTGTTCTGGCCTACGGGGTAGGGTTGGACCACATAGTCCCTGAGGAGGGACTCGAAGTGGCCGTAGAAGTGGGTCACGGTGCCCAGGCCCAGGCGCGCGGCTTTGATGGCGTTCATCTGGGCGACACCCCCCTGGTCGAGGTGAGCGGTTGATCCGAGGCCCAGTTTCTTCGCCTCGTCGAGCAGGGCGGCCATCATCTCCGGTCGGTGCGCGCCGAGCTTCAGTCCATCGACATTGTTCGCGGCCGCCCAGCGGACATACTCCCGTGCACCCTCCGGCGTGTCGGGTGCTGGTTTCCCCCAGCCCTGACCCGCGCGCTGATAGTTGAAGATGCGCGGAGCCACGATTTCGTTCTTCGCGCTGCGCTCCTTGTCTTTCGCCGAGAACGCCTGATCGGAGAGAGGCACGCCGCGCACGGTTGTGACGCCGTGGGCCAGCCACAGCTTGTAGGCATACTCCGCCTCGTCGTTCTTGGGCTCCGCACCCGCGTGCACGTGAAGATCCACAAAGCCCGGCAGAGCGTAAGCGAAACGAGCGCGATCTGCCAGTCCATTCGCGCGGCCGCGGGGCGGCGGTGGCGCCCGGCCGGCGCACTTCCAGGAGCAGGCGGACGCGCCTGACGCCGCCTCCGAGGGGCTGCGGACGGGCCAAACCCCCGCTGTGCGCGAGGCTCGGCCACCGCGACGGAATTCGGGGTTTCCCGTCCGCTCGCTACGCTGCTTCGTCGCCCTTGCTGCCGTGGTCCCCGCCGTGGCCCTCGTCACCGAGCGCCTGTCGCCGGAGCACTTGGCTTTTCCAGTAGGGCGGACCGCGACCAGGCGCGCGGCTCGGCACTTCGGTGAGCTCGCCCGCCGCAGCCAGATAGCGGGCAATGCTCGCGGGGTTCTTCACCACGGCGAGTAGTTTCATCCGTCCCTGGCAGCTGGGGCAAGCGAGAACGTCCACCGAAAAAGTTCGTTCGAGAAGTTCAGCCCAGGGGCGATATCCGCTCTTGCGGACCCTCTTCTCGGGCTCGACATCCTCCGCGGTCGGGGGCAAAGGCGGGGTGACGCGCGAGCGCCATGGGCTTGCCGCCGCGAGCACCCCCGCGTAGTGGATGGTGTGGAATCGTGGTGGAGGCACGCTGGTTGCGAGCCGGCAGAGGAGCGAGAGTGGATCCATGTCAACCGCGACCGTCCCATCGGCGTACGCCTTCTTCAATGTGATTCGTACTAGGCCGTTGGGTTGCTGCTCCACTCGGTCTTGCGCAATCGGAGGGCGCAGGACGTAGCGCAGCAAAGCCTCACGACCCTCGGCGTCGAGCCCGCCCGCGCGGGTGGCCGCATGCAGCGTGGACCCATCAAGAGAGGCGCACAGCGGCTTGTCGTAGGCAAGCGCGTGGAGCTTGAGGGGTCGGAGGCCGCTCGACCATTGCGGCCCGGCGGGCGGCGCCTGGCCGGAGACCGCGGAGGATGCGAGGTTACTTTCGGGATCGCCGTCGCCGCTCAGGTCGAGGTCATCGTCTCTGGTCCCCAGGAGACCACGGCGGTCGAGATGGCGCGCGATCCGACGGACCGCGTGCTCCAGCACATCGCCCACCTCGCTGGTCTTCAGGTGTCCGAGGCCCGCAAAGAGGATCTCGTTCCCTTGCTCATGCCAGGCGCCGTCAAGGGCGATGGTGTGGAGGTGAGGGTTGAGCCGCATGTCGGATGATGCCCTCTGCACTGCGGTGACAGCGCCGGTCCTCGCGCCCATGACGCCCTCCTTCGCCGCTCGGCGGACATAAAACGCCTGCACCGTATCCACGAAGATCTGGGTGAGCCGCCCCAGCAGTTCACCATCCTGGGCGAGCCTTGGTCGCCATGGGAACGGGAAGGTCAGCACCCACTGGCGAAGTGGGGTTGAAGGCGGTAGCACGCGCTCGATCAGGTTTGCGGCCGTAGCTGCCATCCGCCGTCCCATGCACGCTGGGCAGAACCCTCGCCCCTTGCAACTGAAAGCCACCAGTCGGGTTTCGGCGCACGCACGACATTTCAGTCGGGCAAAGCCGCGGCAGAGGAGCCCGCAATCGAGGTAGGCGAGGAGTTCCTCGCGGGCGTGGCGGGGGATGCGGACGGCAAGCGCCCCGTCGTCGATTGCACCGAACAGAGTCTCTAGGTTGTCGCGCACCACCTCGTAGAGCGCCGTGGACTCGGGCCGACGTCGCCGGTAGACGCCCGGTGCGGCGCTGATCTTCGGCAGCGAGGTGGCAGCGGGCGTGCCGCGCCACGATGCTGGTTGGCGCGCGAGCCCGGCAGGCGCTACGTCCATTCACTTCGCACGCGGCTGAAATGGCGGAGAGGAGCACGGAAGGCGCACTCGATCTGGCTTTCCGGCATGCGGACTCCCCGACGTTCGAGGGAGAGGCTGCGAGCGTAGCTTTGGCTTGCGCCGTTTCGGGTCCCCTCATTGGCGGGAAATCAACTCGCTGACCCGCGGCGGAAGGGGGTTCAGCCGATGTGCTCTACACCGGCCTCCGCGATACCCCTTCCTTCCCCTGGGCCGCCGGGTGCGCACCCGCTACGACAATTGGGCAAGGTCCCGAAACTGAAGATGCCGTTGCCGCGCGGGGCGAGATGGTGATGGGCGGAGCGCTGGGCGAGCTGCGGGGGGGCACTGAGAACCAGGGATCAGTCGAGACGTTTGCGGAAGCGCAACGATGCGAAAGCCAGCCACGCGAAGCCGGTGGCCGCCAGGGTCAACGCCTCGGGCCACAACACGTCGAGGCCCGATCCCTTCAGGAAGACGCCGCGCAGGATGATCCCGTAGTAACGCACGGGAATGCCGTAGCTCCCGATCTGGAAGAGGGTCGGCATGTTCTCGATGGGGAAGATGAGACCGGAGAGGTAGATCATCGGCACCATCAGCACGAACACCGCGAACATCATGGCCTGCTGTTGCGTGGCCACCATGGTTGAAGCGAAGAGGCCGAGGCCCAGGGTGTTGAGCAGGAAGAGGAAGGTCAGGAAGAGCAGCAGGATGAACGAACCGCGCAGGGGCACGCCGAAGACGACCTGAGCGAGGATCACGATCACCGCGGTGTCGAGCATGCCGATGATGGCGAACGGCGTGAGCTTCCCGAGGATGAGCTGCCAGGGACGAAGGGGCGTGACGCTGATTTGCTCGAGCGTGCCGATCTCCTTCTCCCGCACCACCGCCATCGATGGCAACATCATGGTGACCAGCATCAGCACCATCGCGAGCACGGCGGGAACGTAGAACCAGCGTGTTTTTAGATCGGGGTTGTAGAAGACCCGCGGCATCACCTGGATCTGGCCGATGGAGGGCGGCCGCGGTCGCGGAAGACCAAGCCGCTCCGCTTCCGCGGCGCTTCGCCGGTTCCGTTCGGCCAACCGCTCGACCTGCAACGCCCCGCCCATCTCGGCCACGATGCGCGAGGCATACCCAAGCCCCACAACCGCGGAGTTCGCGTCGGTGCCGTCGGCGAGAACCTGGACCTGAGGCGAGCGCCCGCTGGTCAAGTCGGGGTCGTAGCCCTCCGGAATGACCAGGACAACTTGAGCCCGTCCTTCGACCAGCCAGGGCTCGGCGAGATCCGCGCTCGGCTCCGAACCCTTGATGTCGAAGTAACCCGACGCGGTGAATCGGTCAACAAGAGCGCGGCTGGCCACAGTGTGATCGCGGTCGACCACCAGCAGCGGCACCTGGGTGACGTCGAGGTTGGCCGCATACCCGAGGGCGATGAGCTGCACCAGGGGCCCCACGATCAACGCGGGAATCATCTTGCGATCCTGACGGAGTTGGAGGAACTCCTTCAGGATGACCTGCCATAGTGGACCCAAGGTGCGGCCTACCCTTCCCGCCGGCGCAGGCGCAGATACGCGAGAGTCATGACCATCGTGGCATAAAGGACGAGGAAGGCCACGTCCTCCCAGTAGGACGCGAGACCCGCGCCCTTCAGGATGATGCCGCGGATGATCACCAGGAAATAACGGGCGGGCACCGCGTAGGTCAACATCTCCACGGGCCAGGGCATGGAGCGGATGGGGAAGATGAAGCCGGACAGGAAGATCGCGGGCAGCATGGAAGTGACCATGCCGACCTGGAAGGCGAGGGCCTGGGTCTCGGCGATGCTCGAGACCAGGAGCCCCCAACCCAATGCGCCGATCAGGTAGATCAAGGTGGCCACGAACAGATCGAGATAGGGACCGCGGATGACCACGCCGAACAACACACGGGCCGCGGTCAGGATGATCACGGTGGCCATCAGAGAGATCGCGAGATAGGGTAGGGTTTTGCCCACGAGCAATTCGCCCGCGGTGAGCGAAGTGACGCGCAACTGCTCCATGGTCCCGCGTTCCTTCTCGCGGACCACGGATAACGCGGTCGACACCACGGCGGTGAGCATCAGGATGAATCCCACCAGACCTGGAACCAGGAACTGGGTGGTGCGCAGTTCGGGGTTGTAGAAGACGCGCGGTTCGTAGCCCACGGGAACTACTTCGATGCCGGTGCGTTCGGTGTACCGCCGCAGGTTGGCATCGGCGGCAAGGGCGGTCGCGTAACCGAGGACGGTGGTGGCGGTGTTGGCGTCGGCGCCGTCGAGCAGAAGTTGAACCGTGGCGGTGCGGCCCTGGGCGAGAGTCCGCGCGAAACCCTCCGGGATGGCGAGCACGGCCTTGGCCACGCGGGTTTCGGTGATGAGATCCACGTCGGCGCCCGCGGGCACGTCGGCCACCATGTCGAAGTAGGTGGAGTTCACGAACGAGGCCACGAGGCTCCGCGATTCCTCCGACTTGTCGAGGTCCCGCACAGCGAGACGCACATGACGAACGTCAAAGTTGATGGCGTAGCCGTACATCAGCAACATGATGGTGGGCAGGCCCAGAAGCATGGCCAGACTCAAAGGATCGCGCGAGGCCTGTCGCGCCTCTTTCCGCGCGATGGCCCAGATCTTCCGGAGGTTCACGCGACTGCTCCTCGCGCCTTTCGCGCTTCCTCTTCGGCCTCGATGCAGTGGATGAAGACGTCCTCGAGCGAGGGCACGATCCGTTCGATGGAGGCGGGGATGAATCCCTCGCGGCTCAGGGCCGCTTCGACGCGCGTCTTCCCTTCGGCCTCGTTGGCCGCCACCACATGGATGCGCGTGCCGAAGACCGAGGCTTCGAGGATCCCGGGTTCCTTTTCGAGCACGAACTGCGCGTCGAGCGGACGGGGACAGGCGACCTCAAGCATCACGCGCCCCGCGAAGACTTCCTTCAGTTCACTCACCGTCCCGTGGGCCACCAGCCGTCCCGCATGCATCAGTGCGATCCGGTCGCAGCGCTCGGCTTCGTCGAGGTAGTGCGTGGTCACGATCAGGGTGATGCCCGCGGCCGCCATCTGATCGATGAGGGTCCAGAACCGACGACGCGACACCGGGTCGACGCCGCCCGTGGGTTCGTCGAGAAAGACTACCTGCGGCTCGTGGAGCACGGCGCAGGCGAGGGCGAGGCGCTGCTTCCAGCCGCCGGGCAACGAGTGTGTGATGAGGTCTTCCTTGCCTTCAAGACCCGCGGTCACCACCGCCCATCGCTCGCGTTCGCGCATGCGCGCGCCGGTCAGGCCGTAGACCCCGCCGAAGAAGCGCAGGTTCTGGATCACGGTCAGGTCGTCGTACAGGCTGAAGCGCTGGGTCATGTACCCGATCCGGCGCTTGAGCGCCTCGGGGTCGCGGGCCACATCGATACCGAGCACGCGTGCGCTGCCGGAGGTCGGAGCGAGCAGGCCGCACAACATACGGATAGCCGTGGTCTTTCCTGCGCCATTCGACCCAAGCAGGCCGAACACCTCGCCCTTGCGCACGCTCATCGACAGATGGTCGACCGAGGTGAAGAGGCCGAAGCGCTTGACGAGGTTGTCCACCTCGATGACCGCGGGCTCGCGGTCGACGTCGGCGTGAGGGAAGGCCTGGTCCATCTCAGCGTCCGCCCACCGCCCGCTGCAGATGCGCGAGCGCTACCTGGATCTGGGCCGCGGTCTGGGTAGCTTCAAGTTCGGCGCGCAGCAGGCGGGTTTCGGCATCGAGAAGCTCGCTCGAGGTGAGAACGCCTTCCTGATAGCGGTCGCGGGAAACGCGCACCGCGTCGCGCGCGGCTTCGATGGCGCGTTGAGCCACCGCCCGGCCCGCGCGCGCCGAATCCAGTTCGAGACGACGGGTGGTGACGTCGAGGCGGACGCGCGCTTCGAGGTCGGCGAGTTGAGCGCGCAGCGCCTCGGCCTGGGCCACGGTCTGGGCCGCGGCGGCGTTCGACCGGCCGCCATCGAGAACTTTCCAGTTCACGCTGAGGCCGATGCTCCACGAGTCGTTCCAGTCGCCGCTGAGCGGAAGGATGCGCGGATTCGGATTCGCGAAGTCGAATCCGGCCACCAGACCCGCCTGGGGCCGCGTGGCTGATCGGGCGATGCCCGCGGCGGCGTCGGCCGCGCGAATGCGCGCCTTCAGCGCCTCGATCTCCGGCCGCCCCGCACCGGCGCGAGCGATCAGATCCTCGGCGGTTTCGCTGCCGATGGCCTCGCCGAGCGGAGCCGGATCCAGCTCGAGATGGGTGCCAGCGGGCAGGCCAACGAGACGCAGCAGATTCGCGGTGGCGATGGCGGCGGCATTCTCGGTCTGCACCCGGCCCAGTTCGGCGCGCTCGCGCTCGACGGTGACGGCGAGGACTTCGTGACTCGCTATGAGTCCCATCTCTTGCCGCGCCCGGGCGTCCTTGAGATGACCCTCGTAGGACGCGATGGCCTCCGTGAGCACGCGCGCGTTCTCGCGGGCGAAGAGGACGTTCACGTAGGCGATGTGGGTTTCCGCCACCAGATCGTTCAAGGCCGCGGCCCGATCGGACTTCGCCGCCATCTCGGTTTCGCGCGCGGCGCCGATCTGGCCGGACACCCGGCCTCCGGTGTAGAGGGGCAGGCTCGCGCCCACGTGGCTGCGCCACTGATCGGGCAGGTTCGGGAAGATAGTGCGAGGGGCCGAGCCGGGGAAGGCGAGGATCAACTCGGGCACGTTCGAGTTGCGAGAGTAAGCGGCCTGGAGATCGAGATCAGGTCGCCGTGCGGCCTGGGCGCCGCGCACCCCTGCCGCAGCCGCGCGCGACAAAGCGTCGAGCGAAGTCAGGCGGGCCGAGGTGGCGCGAGCGCGCGCGATGGCGTCGTCGAGTCTGAGCTTCTCGACGACGGCAGGGGCGCTCTGCGCGGCGGCCGACGAGGCGGCGGCGGCGACAAGGGAAACAAGAATCAGGCGCTTCGTTTTCAAAGCGTGCCTCCAATCTGGGCCGCGGCGGCTTCGCGGGCCTGGATGCGGGAAATGAACACGTCCTCGAGGGAAGGCGGGACCGGACGCGCGGACAAGACTTCAAGACCCTGGGCGCGGAGATCGCTCTCCATCCTCGCGCACCACGCCGCGGCGCGGGCGGGATCGAAGCCGGGGAGAGTGACGTGCACACGTTCGCCGAAGGCCTCGACGTCGCCCACCTCGCTGTCGGCGGCGATCAACTCCAGGGCTCGGCGTTTGGGATGAGCGAGGATCTCCACCACCGCGCCATCCGCCTCGGCGCGCAATGCGTCGGGTGTGGAGACCGTGAGGACGCGCGAGCGGTCCATCAAGGCCACGCGCTGACATCGCTCGGCCTCGTCGAGATACGGCGTGGTGACCAGGAGAGTGAGGCCTTCGCGCTGCAGGCGGGCCAGGATCTTCCAGAAGTCGCGCCGCGACACGGGATCGACGCCGGTGGTCGGCTCGTCCAGGACCAGCAACTGGGGGGTGTGGATCAAAGTGCAGGCGAGGGCCAGCTTCTGCTTCATGCCGCCGGAGAGACGATCGGCCAGCCGATCGCGGAAGGGCGTCATGCGCAGCATGTCGAGCAGTTCTTCGCCGCGAGCCTTCGAGTTGCGCACGCCGTGGATGTCGGCGAAGAAGGCCACGTTCTCGTCGACGGTCAGGTCGCCGTAGAGAGAAAAGCGCTGCGACAGGTAGCCGATGCGCTTCGAGAGTTCGTCGGTTTCCTGCCACGGATCGAGGCCGCAGGTCCGGACCCGCCCGCCGTGTGCGGCGAGCAGTCCGAGAATCACACGCAACGTGGTGGTCTTGCCCGCGCCGTCAGGTCCGATGAGGCCGAACATCTCGCCCCGGCGCACCGTGAACGAGACGTCGTTCGCGGCCACGAGGTCGCCGTACTTCCTGATCAGTCCCTCGACGACCACCACGGGAGCGTCGTCCGGCCCTTGTGTCGCGATCATTGCGCGGGTCCGAGAGGTTCGAACGTGGCCTCGGCGGGCATGCCGGGCTTGAAGAAGCCATCGGCGTTGTCGAGGCCCACCTTCACGCGGTAGACGAGCTTGATGCGTTCGTCGCGGGTCTGCACATTCTTCGGGGTGAACTCGGCCTTCGAAGCGATGTAGGTGAGCCGCCCCTTGCGGGTCTGGCCACCGTCGGTGCGCACCATCACCTCCTGGCCGATGCGGATGCGCGCGAGGTCGAGGTCGGTGACGTACACGGTGAGCCACGCTTCATTCAGCTTCGTGATCACGCAGATGGGCGAGCCGGGCTGAAGCTGTTCGCCGGGTTCGGCCACGCGCGAAGTCAGGACGCCGTCGGTCAAGCTGAGGACGGTGGCATCCGACATCTGTTGCTCGAGCATGGCGATGCGGGCGTCGATGGAAGCCACCCGCGCACGCGCGCCGTCGATCTCCTCCGGCCGCGCTCCGGAGTGGAGGCGGGCGAGAGTCTGCCGCTGCGCCGCGAGCCGCGCTTCGAGAATCTGACGTCGGGTCCGCGCGTCATCGCGGGCCTTGGTGGTACCGGAGCCGCGATCGAGCAGACCCTGCATCCGGTCGAAGTCCTGCCGCGCTCCCGCGAGGTCGGCCTCGGTGGCGCGGATTTGGGCCTCCATCTCCGCGATGTCCTCTTTGCGTGCACCGGCCTCGCGCAGGCGCAGGTCGGCGCTGGCCTGGCCGCGGTCGGCCTTCGCCTGGCGGATCTGGATCTCCACATCGGTGGTGGCGAGCCTCGCCACCACGTCGCCCGCTTTCACCACATCACCTTCGTCGAAGGGGGCGTCGACCAGCCGTCCTCCGACCTTCGCGGAGAGATGGACGTCGGTGGCCTCGACGTGCCCCGCGGCCGTGATGTTGGGGTTCTCGGCTTTGGTGCGGCAACCCGCGCCGCCAAGGATGGCCACGGCCATCAGGAGGAGAAGGGAACGTTTCATGGGGAGTGTCCTCTGACGAATCAAACAGGGGTTGCGGCGGTTTCCGAAGTCAGCAGCGTGCGGTCCAGCACGGCCAGAAGGTGGCGGATCATGTCGTCGTTAGCGGGAAGCGGAAGACCCGGCGCCTCCCGCGGCAGCAACTTCTCGCGGAACGACGTCCCCGCGAAGTGCAGCATTAGGGGCGCGAGCATGGTCAGGTGGAAAAGCAAGGGGTGCACGGGGTGGAACACGCCGGTGCGCTCTCCTTCTTTAAGGTTCTCGGTCACGAAGCCGAGAATGATCCCGAGAGTTCGCGAGGCCTCGGCGTCCATGCCCTTGCCCCCGGCCAGGATCTCGCGCAGGATCACATGTGGGAGTGCGGGACGGGCTTCAAAGTGATCACCGACGCGCCGGTAGAGGGCACGCAGCTTCTTCTCAGGCGGATCGTCGCTCGCCTTGAGCCGGGCGATCTCTTCCAAGACCCCGCCGAAAAGCCGCATGAGAACGGCCTTATAGAGGCCCTGCTTGGAACCAAAGTGGTAGTAGATCATGGCCTTGTTGGCCTTGGCCCTATGGGCGATCTCTTCCACTCTGGCTCCGCTAAAACCAGATTCCATAAAGACTTCTGTGGCTGAATCGAGAATGGATCCACGGCTGGTGCTCGTGGAGTCAGCTGGGGCGATTTCTTGACTAACCATTTGGTTTAACCAAAAGGTTAACGAAAGGTGGCGCGGGTCGTCAAGCCTTTTCTAGTCGGCCTTCTTCGCGGGTTTGCGGTCCCAGCGATGAACGCGCAGGGTGGCCAGGAGCCCAGGGTCGAGGGCGCCCGCGCGCTCGGCGGCCAGATTCGCCCGTACGCTCTGCACCCGGCGCATGCCGGGGATCACGGTGGTGACGTCGGGGTTCGTGATCACGAAACGAAGGGCCATCTCAGCCAAAGTCATGCCTTCGGGCACGACCTTCTCGAGAGCCTCGATGCGGTCCATGGTGGCCGCGGTGTTCTCCGGGCTGAAGTACGTGCGGCGGAAGTCGCCCTCGGGGAATACGCGATCGCACGCGAGTTGTCCGGCGAGCGACCCTTCGTCGAAGGGCACCCGGGCGATGACGGCCACACCCTTCTCGCGACAAAGCGGGAACAACTCGTCCTCGGGCGACTGGTCGAAGATGTTGTAGACCACCTGCACCGCGTCGATCACACCGGTGCGGATGGCGGCGAGACCGTTCCACGGCTCCCACCGATTCAGGCTGATGCCGATGCGGCGGATGAGGCCCTCGCGCTTGAGGTCGGAAACCTCGCGCTGCCACGACTCGTCGTTCGCCCACGCGTCCTGCCAGACATGGAACTGCATGAGATCGAGACGGGGAAGTCCGAGGTTCGTGAGCGTTCGCTCGGTGTACTCGCGGATGTGCGCGGCGGGGAAGCAGTCGGCGAGGGTGGCGCTTGCCGGTGCGGGCCAGGCGCGGTTTTTCGGGGGGATCTTGCTGGCGGTGAAGATGCGGGCCTGCGGATGACGCCGGACCAGATCGCCGAGGATGCCCTCGCTCCGTCCGTCGCCATACGCAAACGCAGTGTCGAAGAAGGTGACACCTGATGCCGCCGACTCATCGAGGGCCCGCTGCACCTCCGCGTCGTCGGTGTCCTTCCAGCCCGCGAGTCCCCACATGCCATGGCCGAGGACGCTGACCGGAACTTCGAGGCGAGCGGCGGTGCGCATCTGCATATCGGGAGGACTCCTCTTCTGAGCGCCTGACCTTACCGCGCGCAACACGCAAGGGGCGACCCAATGCTTGGCCAGCGCGCTCCCTCTCTATCAGCTCTGCCCAAGCGGCGAAGCGCCCGCAGTAAGCTAGCTACGCCATGCGCCCGCTTTCATCCAACCTCACCGACGAGGACGAGCGGCCCTATTTCCTGTGGGACGAGGACATCTCCATCCGGGAGTTCAAGCAGCGGCTCCGCGGGTCCGATGCCGCGGATCGCCTTCAGATGCTGGCCAAACTGTTGCGGGAAGCGCGGGACATCGATGTGTGGCTATTCATAACTCCTCAGGAAGCGGCCGACGCGCTGCCTCTCCTGACGCGCAAGCTCGGGCGGCGTCAGGGCTTCTGGGACTTCCTGATCGAGGGCTTCAGGCGTCATGGCGTCATCGCCCGATAGGCTGACGCCGCTTCAGCGGGACATCCTTCTCGCGTTCTTTGAACGGGAGCAAGGCTTCTTCCTCACGGGCGGCGCGGCCCTCGCCGGCTTCTATCTCCACCACCGGGAGACGACCGATCTCGACTTCTTCACGCATGACAACGAGGCGTTCGAGCGGGGCGCCTTCGCGCTCAGAGCGGCGGCGGATCATCTTGGGGCCGAGGTCAGCATCAAGCAGGACGCCCCGGGTTTCAAGCGCTACCTCGTCACGCGCGGGGACGACTCCGTTCTCGTCGACACGGTCTGGGAGCGCGTCAAAGCGGCTTATCCTGAAAAGAGGGTGGAGGGGCGCATCATTCTCGACTCGGCGGAGGAGATTGCGGTCAACAAGCTCACGACGCTCGTCTCGCGCTCGGAACCCCGCGACATTGTGGATCTCATGTTGCTGGAGCGCTCTGGCCATTCCATTGACGCGGCGCTCCCGAAGGCCCTGGAAAAAGACGGGGGCTGCACGCCCGCGACGCTCGCCTGGGTGTTGTCGCAGGTCCACATTCCGGACACAGCCTCGTTACCTGCGGGTGTGTCGGCCGCGGAGACGCGTGCCTTCCTTGAAAACCTCGTGGAGCGGATGGTGAAGGCGGCGGCGCCCCCTGCCAAGTAGGAGGCGCAAACTGAACCTAAAGAAACACCGAACCCCATCTTTGACCCCATTTTCCGCATGTGCTTGAATGGTCCCTCCCACAGAAGTTCGCAAGCCCCGGCGTTTCCCCGCGGAATAGATAGAACGAGCGGACAACACGAATGACCAGTTCCCACCACCCCTCCGTCGTCGTCGTCAGCGGGGGCGACCCCGGCGCGGTCCTGCGCATCGACGAGGTCCTCAACGACTTCAGCATCGGCGCGGACGAAGGCTGTCATCTGGTCGTGGCTGGCGACTCCGTGTCGCCCATGCACGCCGCGTTGTTCCTCGACGACGCGGGTCAGGTCTCGGTCTCCGACACCAACAGCCGCTTTGGTGTCTTCGTGAACGGGGTCAAGGTCCGCGAACAGGCGCTGTCGCACGGTGACGAGATCAGCCTGGGGGACCCCGACGATCCGCAGCGCGCGCTTCTTCGCTTCGTGGCCGCAGGTATGGACACCGAAGAGTCCGCGAGGCCCGGGCCCATTGATCTCGGGCTCGGCGACCCGCCTCCAATGGAACTCCCCGGGATGGAGCTGCCGGCGTCCCCGGAGTCTTCGGCCGACGAATTTCCTCCTCTCGACATGCCGGGCGAGGCGCAGGCTCTTCCCGACTTCAACGCAATCGCCGCGCCGGAGCCCTTGTCGTTTCCCGAACTCGCCCCGATCCCCGAGCCCGCACCCGCACCCACTGCGTTCCCGGAACCGGTCCCCGAACCCGAACCCGCGCCGATCCCGGAACCCGAGGCCTTCCCCGCTTTCGAGGCGCTTCCCGAGCCCGCCCCCGAACTTCCCGCCTTCGAATTGCCCGCCGCGGAACCCGAAACCGAGCCGGAACCCGCACCGGTGCCAGCGACAGAAGCCGCGCCAACACCGAGGCCGTCGCCGAAAGCCGCGGCTAAGCCCACGCCGAAGGCCCACATCGACGAGGACGCCGACGATCCCCTCGCGGGCCTCGCGGAATCCCTGGGGGGCCACAGCGACGAGAACTTTGAACCGCCTCCGCCCGTCGATGATGCCCCTGCCCCGGTTGCGGCCCCGAGGAAGGAAGGGCCGTCGATTCCGCTCAAGGTCGCCCGGGTCAGCGTGGTCGCCCTGGTCCTCGTCGCCGGCTCGTGGTACGCCTTCCAGAAGTATTCGGAGTCGATCGTGATTCCCGTGGTCGACACCTACCTGCCCAATCCCGTCGAGCCCGGTCAGATTTTCACTATCAACGGATCGGGCTTCGGCACCGATCCAGATCCCACCGTGGTGAAAGTCACACTGGGCCGGATCGAAGTGCCCGTCCTCGACGCCAACCCCACCCGCATCAACCTGACCGTTCCCGAATTGTTCGCAGCCACGGGGACGCAGACCGTCACTTTGCATGTGACCGCGCAGGACACGCGATCCGTGGGACGCCTGCTCAAGATCGCGGTCGTTCCGAAGGTCGCTTCGCTCACGCCGCGAGTGGCCCTCACCGGTGACGAAGTGGTGATCGCCGGCAAATGGCTGGTCCATTCGAAGACTCCAACCAAGGTCACGGTGGCGGGGAACGAGGCGGAGCTTCTCGAGGCCACGGCCACGCGGATCCGCTTCAAGGTGCCCGAGGTGGTCGCCACCGAGGGTCAGCGGGTGAGTGTGAGAGTCGCGGTGGGCGACGACGTCAGCAAGGAAGCCCTCCTCAACTTCGGCCGCATGCCCTTCATCGAGTCGATTTCGCCGGTCCGCGCCTTGCCGGGCGAGATTGTCACCCTGACCGGTCTGGGACTCGCCGGTCCTGATCTCGCGGTCAACGTGAGCGGACGCGCTGCAGCCGTCCTCTCCGCCACCGACACCGAGATCCGGATGTCCCTTCCAGGTTTACGTCTCTCCGAGGGGGCGGGTGAACGCTCCTTAACGATGCAGGCGAACGCGAAGACCTCGATCGCCCATCCCATCGAAGTCCTCCGCGAGTCGGCCGGTCTTTACTCGCCCCGCTTCTTCGTCGAGATCGTCGAATCCGGCCGCGCCGCGGTGACCTGCGAACTCGGATCAGTGATGGTGCTCGGCCCCGATCCCGCGTCGCGCCAGCGCGCGCACGACGCGGCGATGAAGCTGAACACGCTCGCTGCTTCGGGGCGCACCACGCGTGTCGAGTTCACTGCCGCAGCCGCCACGATCAACGCGCCGGGCGGGGCGGTGCTGGCGGTGGCCGCCACCGACGGCGCAGGCAACCCGTCCGCTCTCGCCGGGCTGTGGGCCGCCCAGCTGACCGACATGTTCGACCTCTTCCTGCAGGGCCGACGTCCCGGCCGCACCGTCGAGGTTTCGCCCGATGGGAGAGTATTCCTCGACATCTTCGCTGCGGCACGGCGCCGGTCCGCGGAACCCGGCGTTCCGCAAGGGCTGCTCTACTCGCTTGATCCGGCCTGGGCGCGTTCGCTCGCCGCTCTTGCCACCCGCCCGACCATGGGTGCAGGCGAGGCTCTCTCGTTGCTCGACGGCCGATGGGCGGGCGTGATCGAAGTGCCGGGCGGAAACAAGCCGCGGCCCGTCGAGATCAGTCTCACTGCGACCCCGTCGGGTCTGGTGGGGCAGCGCACCTCGCGACAAGGCCGCCTGTCGAGCGATGTCACACTGCGCGATCTCCGATACGACCGGCGTCAGTTGTCCTTCTCCTTCACCGACACCGGTGAACAGCTGAACTTCGCGGGCCGGCTCGACGGCGACGTCATCACCGGCGCGGTCACCAAAGCGGCGGGCGGCCGTCTCGGCCCTCTCACTCTGACGCTCACCCGCTAAACAGATCGCTCGTTTCTCCGCCCAGGAGGTCCAAATGAAGCGCGTACGCACCGGACTCGAAGAACTTCTGGCCCGCCCCGCCCGCCTGCGCGGCTCGCGGGTGGGCCTGATCGCGAATCCCACCGCGGTGACCCCCGATCTCACCCACGCCGCTCTTCATCTGAAGGCGCTCAAGAGCACGAAGCTCGCAGCGCTCTTCGGTCCGGAACATGGCGTGTTCGCGAACGCTCAGGACCTCGAGGAGGTGGGTGACCAGAAGGACGCGAAGACCGGTCTTCGGGTGTGGAGCCTCTACGGCGAGACCCGCGTGCCCACTGCGAAGATGTTGAAGGGACTCGACACCCTGATCTTCGACGTGCAGGACGTGGGCTCCCGCTACTACACGTTCATCTACACCATGCTTCACGCCATGCAGGCCTGCGCCGAGCATGGGGTGAGGCTCATCGTTCTCGACCGTCCCAACCCCATCAACGGGATGTGCGTGCAGGGCAACGTCCTCGATCCGCGTTTTCTCTCGTTCGTGGGCATGCACCCGCTGGCGGTGCGGCACGGGATGACGGTGGGGGAACTCGCACTCATGTTCGCGGATGAACTCGGCCTCTCCCTCGATCTTGAAGTGGTGCCGATGAAGGGTTATCAGCGCGCCATGGACTTCGAGGACACGGGACTGCCCTGGGTTCTCCCCTCGCCCAACATGCCCACGGTGGACACCGCGGTCGTCTATCCGGGCGGATGTCTCATCGAAGGCACCAATCTCTCCGAAGGACGCGGCACCACGAGGCCCTTCCATCTCGTGGGCGCGCCCTGGCTGGATCCCTGGAAGCTCGCGGATGATCTCAACCGGGCCGAGCTTGGCGGACTTGGCTTTCGCCCCTGCTACTTCACTCCGACTTTTCACAAGCACGTGGGTGTGGTCTGCGGCGGCGTCGAGGTTCACATCACCGACCGCCGTCGGGTGGACGCGTTCTACGCGTACCTCGTGATCATCGAGAAGGCGCGGGCTCAGGACAAGAAGAAGTTCGCCTGGCGCAAGCCGCCCTACGAATACGAGTTCGTGAAGCCGCCCATCGACATCCTCTGCGGCACGTCCGACGTGCGGGAAGCCATCGAGGCCGGCCGACCGGTGAAGAAGATGAAAGACCAGTTCGAATCAGAAGCCCGCGCCTTCGAAGTCATCCGCAAACCGTACCTTTTGTATTCGTAGCCGCCCCTACCTGTCTTCGGCTTGGCAGGCTTCTGCGGGTGGGGCGGGGCTCGGGAGGGTGGTGACGAACACCGCGGCCAGGATGAGTAGTCCGCCCATCACCGTCTGGGTCGACAGCGTCTCATTGAAGAACAGCCGACCGAAGATCACGGCGACCAGGGGATTCACGTAGGCGTACGTCCCCACCACATGCGAGGGCAGGGTGTGGCGGGTGAACGAGAACGCGGTGAAGCCGATGATCGACCCGAAGATGGCCAGGAAGGCGACGCCACCCCAGGCGCTCAGGGGCGCGCGCAGCACGCGGCTCCAGTCCTCGCGCAGGACGATCGACTGCAGGAGCAGGAACAGTCCGCCCGCGGTCATCTCCAGCCCGGAGGCCATGACCAGTGGCAGACGCTCTTTGAGGCGCTTGGCCTTGAGATAGCCGATGGTCCAGCAGATGGAAGCGGCCTGCACCGCGATGAGGGCGGCGACGGGCGTGGCCGCGCCTGAGAACGACACATCGCCCTTGGCCGAGGCGATCAGAAAGACTCCGGCGAGGCCCACCAGAACGCCCGAGACCACGGGAAGGCGTAGTGTCGCGCCGCGGCTCTGCAGGGCTTCGGCCAGGGTGAGCCATAGCGGGAAAGTGGCCACGAGCAGTGCGGTGATGCCGCTTGGGATATAGCGCTGGGCCGACATGATGAGGCCGTTGCCGATGCCCATGAGAAGGATGCCCACGATCACCGCGTTCCGCCACTGCTCTGGGGTTGGCGGCTGCCAGCGGCCTCGCACCAGGGTGAAGGCGAGCAAGGCGCCTCCCGCGAACAAGAAGCGGATGGCCGCCGCGATATACGGGGGCATGTGCTCGATGACGAGGCGGATGCCCACGTAGGTGGAGCCCCACACGATGTAGACCACCCCGAGGGCGATGTAGGCGAGGGTGCGTTCTCTCGAGGGGGATAGGGCTTGGGTCACGGCCAGACACCGCAGTTTATTCCACCGAGGTGACGGGGACCCCTTAAACTCCACCGTTCTCACCGGGGCGGATGCCGTCTCGGGCCCTTCAGGAGGTCGTTGGTCCATCTTGCCCAAGTCAAACAAGAACGTTCGCGCGCAGTCGTCGCAACCCTCTCTTTTCGACGCGAACGTCAGTGAATCCGAGCCTTTAACGGCCTCCTCATCCTCGCTCGAAGCGGCGCCCCTCCCCGAGGTTCCTCCTGCCATAGAGGACGACGTTGAAGAGCCTCTCGAGACCGCCCCCGCCGAACCGGTCCGCAAGGTCCCGGCCCGTCGCGCCACCGCCGAGAGCCTGGCCGAGAAGCAGCGCGAGATCTCGGTTTCGGAGTTCTTCGTCAAGAACCGCCATCTGCTCGGCTTCGACAACAAGCAGAAGGCATTGCTCACCGCGGTGCGCGAGTGCGTGGACAACTCCCTCGACGCCTGCGAAGAGGCGGGGATCCTGCCCGAGCTGCGCATCGAGATCCGCGAACTGTCCGAGGAGCGTTTCCGCATTGCCGTGGAGGACAACGGCCCCGGAATCGTGAAGGCGCAGATCCCCAAGATCTTCGGCAAGCTGCTCTACGGTTCGAAGTTCCACCGGTTGAAGCAACAGCGCGGTCAGCAGGGCATAGGCGTGTCCGCGGCCGGCATGTACGGCCAGCTCACCACGGGCAAACCCGTGACCATCGTGTCGCGTACCTCGCCCCAGGCCGTGCCGCATCTGTTCGAAATCACCGTCGACACCCGCAAGAACCAGCCCCTCGTCCTCAAGGAAGAGAAGACCGACTGGGAGAAGGATCACGGCACCCGGGTCGAGATCGAGATGGAGGCGAGCTACAAGAAGGGCCGCCGCAGCGTCGACGACTATGTCGAGCAGACCGCACTCTCGAACCCGCACTGCAAGGTCATCTACACGGCGCCGGGCAGTCCGACTGTCACCTACGAACGCGCGGTGCACGAGCTTCCAGAAGAGGCGAAGGAGATCAAGCCGCATCCGTACGGTGTGGAACTCGGGCGACTGATGCGCATGCTCCAGGACTCGACGGAGCGTCACGTCTCGTCCGCGCTGAAGAACGACTTCTCGCGCATGACCCCGAAGGTGGTCGACGACATCCTGAAAATCGCGGGAGTGTCGCCGAAGATGCGACCGCGCGATCTCGACACACCGGCCACGGAGCGCGTTCACAAGGCCTTCACGAAAGTGAAGATCATGGCTCCTCCCACCAACTGTCTGTCGCCGGTGGGCCAGCCGGCCCTGCTCAAGGGTCTGCGCGCGCGTTTCAAAGCGGACTATTACGACGCGGTCACGCGTCCGCCCGCGGTGTATCGCGGGAACCCGTTCCAGGTTGAGGTGGCCCTCGCACATGGCGGCGATCTGCCGTCGGATGAGTTGATCGAAGTGTTTCGTTTCGCGAACCGCGTTCCGCTTCAGTATCAGGCCTCGGCTTGTGCGGTGACCAAGGCGGTGCTGAGCATCGACTGGCGCAGCTACGGCATGCAGATGTCGAAGGGCGCCTTGCCGTCCGGGCCCATGGTGCTGATGCTGCACATCGCTTCGGTGTGGGTGCCCTTCACGTCGGAGTCGAAGGAAGCGATCGCGCACTATCCCGAGATCATCAAGGAGCTGCGGCTCGCGCTGATGGAAGTCGGCCGAAGGCTGGGCGTGCACATCCGCCGCGGGAAACGTGAAGCGGCCGAAGCGAAGAAGCGCGGTTACATCGACAAGTTCATCCCCCACATCGGCATCGCGCTGACGGAGATCCTCGGTCTCAAGCAGAACGAGACCGACAAAGTGGTGGCGAACCTGAAGACGGTCCTCGAACGCAGCCGCGAAAACATGGTGTAGTGCGACCGTACGGCGGCCCTTTGGTCCAAAGGGCCGCCGCGCGCCCAGTGCGCTACGGCCTGAACGTCAGGTTGAAGACGTAGCCGATGTTGTGTTCGGAGCGGATGGTGTAGGTCGGGGCGATGCGCACGGCGCCTTGGGGAAGGGTGGCTGCGGTCACGCCGATGGCCACGATGTGCGCGCCTTCGCGGAGGTTGGGGGCGGCCGCGCCGAGGCCCACCTGGTTGAGGAAGGCATTGCGGTCGGCGGCGCTCACGTTCGACAGGTCGATGGCGCCTCCGAGGGGATTCACACGCAGCGCGCCCGAGGGCAACGAGCGGAAGTGGCGCAGAAGGGAAGCCGCGAATGTGAACCGGCCGAAGGTCTTGTGCACGCCCAGCAGCACGTCGACAGGACTGATGGCGTCTTCTCGTTCGTCGCCTGCCAGTTCCTTGGTGGCGCGCAGCTCGATGGCCGCGGCCAGGCTGTCGGTGACCGGACGGATCCAGGCGAGACCGAGGTCCAGACGATTCCCGAGCCCGATGTTCGTCTCCGCCGTCTCCACCGTGTTGCCGCTGACCGCGAACGAGCGATCGGGCCAGGAGCCGTTTCCGGCCAGGGTGAAGCCGAGACGACCGTGCGACTGGCCGCCGAGGATCTCGCCCGCGAAGAGTCCGGCCACGGTGAAGTCGAGGCTGCCCGAGTTGGCGCCCGAGCGCAGTGCGTTGAGGCTTCGGGCCAGTGGAATCGCCACTGCGCCCGAGACTCCCACCGAAACACCGTATTCATCGCGGCGCAGAGTGCGTGTGGCGCCGAGAGTGATGGTGCCGGGGACGAAGGCATCGAACGAGGCATCGCCGCGTTTGTCGAGATATGGGTGCTCACCCACGTAGACGCCGGGGATCGCGCGGCTTGGGCCCGCGAAGATCAGGTCGCGGGGCGACGGAGGCACGGCGGGGGTTTCCGGCAGCGCCACCACGCGGTCGGCGATGATGTTCGCGAAGAGTTCCGTCTTCTCAGCTAGCTGGAATCGGAAACGAAAACCCGCGTCGAACACGTCGGTGCCGTGCGGATCACGGTCGCGATTGTCAACGAAGAAGTCCGCGCCGAACGCCCGCGCCTTCGCTGCACCGAGCGAACTGAAGGATGCGGGGCGGAAACGATCGTCCTGAGCCGCCGCGAGGGTTGGGGCGATGGCGAGGAGGGCGAGAGCCGAAATCAGGGCAGCGCGGCACGGTTCTTTTCTCATTGCCGCCATTATCGCCTGCCGGGCAATGCGAAAATAGGCGGGCTTTGCCTCCCATTCGATCGATTCTCATCGCAAACCGGGGCGAGATCGCCATCCGCGTCATCCGAACCTGCCGGGCCATGGGGATCGAGACGGTGGCCGTCTACTCCGAAGCCGATGCGGATGCCCTGCATGTGCGCGAAGCCGGCCGCGCTGTGCTGATCGGTCCCGCCCCGTCGTCGGAGTCGTATCTGCGCATCGACCGAATCATCGAGGCCGCGAAAGACGCGAGAGTCGACGCCATCCACCCGGGCTACGGGTTCCTGAGCCAGAACGGCGACTTCGCCGACGCCTGCACCGCGGCGGGGATCGCGTTCATCGGTCCTCCCGGCCATGTGCATCGGCTGATGGGCGACAAGAAGGCGGCCCGACAGCAGGTCCAGAAGTTTGGTGTGCCGGTGGTGCCGGGCTACGACGGCGACGATCAGAGCAACGAACGCCTCATCGCCGAGGCTTCTCTCGTCGGTTTCCCTCTGATGATCAAGCCATCGCGCGGCGGCGGCGGCAAGGGCATGCACGTCACCAACAGCGCGGCCGAGTTCGAGTCGATCCTGCCGCGGGCGCGGCGCGAGTCGCAGTCGGCCTTCGGCTCCGACGTGGTGGTGCTCGAGCGTTTCGTCCAGAAGCCGCGGCACGTCGAAGTGCAGGTGCTGTTCGACCAGCACGGCAACGGCGTGCATTTGTTCGAACGTGAGTGTTCGGTGCAGCGTCGCCATCAGAAGGTGCTCGAGGAAACGCCGTCGGTGGCCCTCGATCAGGACCTGCGTCAGCGCCTCTGCGCGGCCGGGGTGGCGGCAGCGGCGGCGGCGAAGTACGTGAACGCCGGCACCGTCGAGTTCCTGCTCGACGCGTCCGGCGAGTTCTTCTTCCTCGAGATGAACACGCGGCTGCAGGTCGAGCATCCGGTGACCGAGATGACCCTCGGCATCGACCTCGTGCGCCTGCAGATCGAGATCGCCGAAGGCAAACCGCTTCCTTTCTCGCAGTGGCACCTGATACCGCGCGGTCACGCTATCGAGGCTCGATTGAACGCCGAGGATCCGCGGCATGGTGATGCGCCTTCGCCAGGACGCGTTTTGCTGTTCGAGGAACCGCGTGGCCCGTTCGTGCGTTGCGATTCCGGCGTGACTTCGGGCAGCGAGGTGCCGGAGTACTACGACCCCATGATCGCGAAGATCATCGCCAGCGGCCCCACTCGCGACGCCGCGCGCACCTCGCTGATCGAGGCCCTGCGCGACCTCGTGGTCCTCGGCATCGTCACCAATCGCGAAAAGCTGATTCAGATCCTCGAGAGCGTTCCCTTCCGCTCCGGCCGCATACACACCGGCGTGCTCGACGAGATCGGCCCTCTGCCTCCAGAAGAATCGGCGCGCGCCGAGGACCTCGCCTTGATCCTGGCCGCGCTGGAAAAGGGCGCGGGATCAGGCGGCGGGTCGGAGGCCGGTCGGCCCGCGTCCACTCCCGATCCCTGGGCCTCAACCGGCGCCTGGAGGCTCTCGTGAAGCTCAAGCTCTTGGGCCACGTGCACACTGTGGCGCGCAAGTCGGAGGACGCCTTCGAAGTCGACGGCGTTCGCGTCGAGGCCCGGGTACAAGCCCAGGGAAGCGGTCGTTTCGAGGGGCGCACCGAGGCCGGCCGACGCCGCGTGTTCGTGGTCCGCGATGGCGATCACGTACACGCGCAGATCGACGGACGCCCCTACCGACTCACCGTGGTCAATCGCGCGGCAGCTTCGTCCGCCGACGATGAAGGGGCCGCGGGTGGACTGGCAGCGCCGATGCCCGGACGAGTCACCCGCGTGGCCGTGGCGGTGGGCGATGTGGTGAAGCGCGGACAGGAACTGATCCTGGTCGAGGCCATGAAGATGGAGAACGCACTCGTGGCTCCGTCTGACGGCGTGGTCACGAGCATCGCGGTGAAGGTGGGGGATATGGTGGCCCCCGGTCCGGCTTTGGTGGTGATCGAGGCTCTGCCCGCGTCATGACCCTCCCCGCGCGGGTCAAGGTGGTCGAGGTCGGTCCGCGCGACGGTCTTCAGAACGAGGCGACCACGCTCTCCGTCGACGATCGCATCGCTTTCTGTCGCGCCCTCATCGAGGGCGGCCTTCCCGTGGTCGAGCCTGGGGCGTTCGTTTCTCCGAAGTGGGTGCCGCAGATGGCGGGCAGCGAGGATGTGTTCAAGGCCTTGCCGAAGGATCGCGCGCTCCTGCCCATGTTGACTCCGAACAAGCAGGGTTACGAGCGGGCCCGCGCCGCCGGCGTCACCGCCATCGCGATCTTCACCGCAGCCTCCGACAGCTTCAACCGCAAGAACACCAACGCCAGCATCGACGAGTCGATGACGCGCTTCGAGGAGTTCGTGAGCGACGCGCGCTCTGCGGGGATGTTCGTGCGCGGCTACATCTCCACATGCTTCGGCTGCCCGTACGAGGGAAGTGTCGAGCCCGCGAAGGTGGCCGAGGTCACGCGTCGGCTGGTGGATCTTGGGTGCGATGAGATCTCGCTGGGCGACACCATCGGTGTGGGCGTGCCGTCGCAGGTCGACAAAGTGATCGACGCGGTCTCGGCTCATGTCGAGTTGTCTCGGCTCGCCGTCCATTTCCACGACACTCGCGGCACGGCGCTCGCGAACGTCCTGCGCGCGCTTCAGCTCGGCGTGTCGATCGTCGACAGCTCCGCGGGCGGCCTTGGCGGGTGCCCTTACGCCCCGGGCGCTTCGGGAAACCTCGCTACCGAGGATCTTCTCTACATGCTCCACGGCATGGGCATCGAAACCGGCGTTGATCTCGCGAAGGTGGCCGCGGCCTCGCGCGCCATCGCGCTTCGCCTGGGCCGCGAGCTGCCGAGCCGGTACCTGAGAGCCACCGCGTAATTACCGACCCGCGATGTAGCCCTTCTTCGTGCGGACCGTGACGTCTTCGCGATTGACTCGCACCTTCACGGTGCGGAACTTTCCGTCGGCCCGACGGACCGGGGCGTAGCCGACGATGTAGTACGACCGCGCCTCCTCGGCCGCGCGCGACACCGCGTTGGTCAGCACGTTGGCGAAGCGCGAGACGAAACCACCGGTGGCCTCGGCAAGGTCCTGCGAGCCACCCGAACGTTCCCACGCCTCCTCGAAGATCGGCCGCATCTTCTGGCCGGCGCCTTCGGGCAGCAGGCCGTCGAGGCCGTAGGCATCGACGAAGTGGATGGCGGCCTGGGCCTCGCGCGCGAGATGAGCGGTGCGCTCAAGGCGCTGATCGAGCAGGCGCAGCTGGGGGAAGCCGTCGGAGATCAACACCATCGACTTCCGGCCGGGCAAGGCGGAGAGCTGAATCAAGATCTCGTCGAAGAGGGCCAACAGCTCGCCGGTGCGGGCGAAGCGGGAGAGAAACCGCTCGCGACGGAGCGACTCGGAATAGGAAGCGCCCACCTCGGCCTCCATGTCGAGGTCGATCTGTTCGGCGATGGAGTCGCCCGAACCTCCCGGAGTAAAGAACGGGCTGCGGTGGCGCGAGATCTTGCGGCCGATGGAAGCGAGGCGGATTCGATCATCGGGGATGCGCCCCTCCCACACCTCGCGGGTGGAGAGGTTGATGAGCCGCACCACGTCGCCATTCGTGGAGCGGCTGGCGACGAAGTCGGAAGTGGCTTCGCGCACCCGCGCGAGCTGGGCCGCGCTCAGGCCTGCAGGATCGACCACGATGACGATGCGCTGGCCGGAGGCGCGGGCGCCGGGGCCTTCCGCCCGGACAGAAAGCGTGGCGAGCCCACCCTCCTCGCTGGTCACCGTGGTGGCGAGCGCGCCGTCTTCCATGGCCTCGAAGACCGACAGCGGGACGGGCCGTCCGTCTTCGAGAATGGAGAAGTCCTCGGCGCGTAGACCGCGCACCGGACGTCCCGCGTCGTCCACCACGGAAACGTCGAGGCGGATCATGCGGACGTCGCTCGCGAACGTGAGTGGCTCGGGAGTGGGGGAGCGCGGCGGATTCTGCGGCCCTCCGCCCAGAGCCAGGAGTGCGGCAAGGATCAATGTAGACATGGGAGCCCTCCGACCGGGATCGCGGAAACATCGCGAGTGTTCCGAAGATACTCCCGCCGGCCGATTCGGCCGCTAGACCTCAGCCCGCGAGCGCTTCTTTGAGGATGGCGATGTCGTCGTCGAACGACTCGGGCTTGAGCGGGCCGAACGAGAAGCGGAAGAAAGAGCGCAGAGGCGAAGCGTCGCCCCGTCGCGCCATGTCGCAATCGACGCCCTTGAGAATGGCGGCCCCGCGCTTGAACAGGCGCTGGTTAAGAGCCTCGGCGGTGAGGCCTTCGGGCAGACGGCACCAGTGATAGAAGCCGCCCTCGCCGGTAAACAGTTCGAGGCCAAGTTGCCGGAAGGCCGCACCATAACGCTCGCGCTGTTGGCGATAAAACGCGGGCACGGCCTGACGGGCCAGGGCCACCCGATCGGGCGCGAGCAATTCCAGCGCGTAGCTCTGTGAAGGGTGCGACACACCGCCCATCCCGAATGACGAGAAGTTGCCGAGGATCTCGATGTTCTTCCTGGACGCCACCACCCAGCCGATGCGGATGCCGGGAGCCTGCAGACCCTTCGTCGCCGCGCCGGTGACGAAAAGGTTCGAGGCGTCGATGTCCTCGGCGTAACGCAGCGCGCTTTCCGGCGGATCCTGGAAAAGTTCGTAGGCCTCGTCGATGAGCAGGCCGCCGTCCGCGGTGGAAGCGGCGCGCACCAGCCGCTCGAGTTCGGATCCTCGCCGCGTGACCCCGGTGGGATTACACGGGTTGCTCATCATGGCGAGGTATCGGCCCTCGCCCCGGGCGATGTAGTCGTCCACCGCCGGAGTGAAGCGATTGCCCTCGTGGCTTTCCACCATGCCCCACGACCGCCCCAGACGTTCGAGCATGTCGAAGTAGGGCGTGTATTCGGTGGAGGCGACGCGGACCCTGATGTCTTTCTCGAGGAAATAGAGCACCGCTACCAGAGCGGGGCGCCCGCCCGCGAAGATCATCACGTTATCGGCGGCGATGCGCGCGCCGTAGTGCGTCTGATAGTAGGCGGCCACGGCTTCGCGTAATGCGGGCAAACCCCACGCCTTCGGATACTTGAGGTGCTCGGGGGCCACCGTCACCGAGGTGGGGAGCGCGGGACCGCCGGGGAGCTGGTCGGTGCGTGGGAAGCCCTGGCTCCACGGATGCGTGCCCGGATCCCCCATGGGCGAACCGTAAGCGGCAAGAAATGCGTAGAGGGTTTCGTAGATCCCCATCGGGGGCACGTACTTAAGGAAGGGCATGGGTTTAGCGAAATCTTAGTGCAGCCCGAGTCGACCATCGGGTCGGCGGTGATTGCACACATCCGAGCCCGTCTTTCGTAGAATCCCGCCTTCTTCATAATGAAGTTGCGGCAACCCCCGGGCATTCCCCAGGGGGCCATACCCCTGGCGGAACAACCGATCGAGGCTCAAAGAAAATATCCATGACTGAAGCGGAACGTTTTGTCGACGAGACGGCCAAGTGGCTTACCCCGGACCGCATCGTCTGGTGCGACGGATCGGAAGAGGAAGACGCCCGCCTCAAGGCCCAGATGCTGGTCGACGGCACACTGATCAAACTGAACGACAAGGAAGTTCCGAACTCCTACCTCCATCGCTCGCACCCCTCGGACGTGGCCCGCACTGAGCACCTCACCTACATCTGCTCCGAGAAGAAGGAGGACGCCGGCCCCACCAACAACTGGCTGTCTCCCAAGGACGCGAAGGAAAAGGCCGAGCCGCTTTTCCGTGGCTGCATGAAAGGCCGCACGATGTACGTGGTGCCCTACGTGATGGGCCCGCTCGGTTCACCCTTCTCCAAGGTGGGCATCGAAATCACCGACTCGGCCTACGTGGTGGCCAACATGCGCATCATGACCCGAATGGGCAAGGCCGCGCTCGACCAGCTTGGCGACTCTGCCGACTTCGTGCCCGGCGTGCACTCGATCGGCGACCTCTCGCCCGAGCGTCGCGCCATCATGCACTTCCCCGAGACCAAGACGATCTGGTCGGTGGGCTCGGGTTACGGCGGCAACGCGCTGCTCGGCAAGAAGTGCTTCGCCCTCCGCATCGCCTCGACCATGGCCCGCGACCAGAACTGGATGGCCGAGCACATGCTCATCCTCGAGCTGTCGCTGCCTTCGGGTGAGGTTCACTACATCGCGGCCGCGTTCCCCTCGGCCTGTGGCAAGACGAACCTCGCCATGTTGGTTTCCCCCCTCGAGAAGCAGGGCTACAAGGTGCGCACCATCGGCGACGACATCGCGTGGCTGCGTCCCGGCCCCGACGGTCGCCTGTGGGCCGTGAATCCGGAAGCCGGCTTCTTCGGTGTGGTTCCGGGCACCAGCTACCAGACGAACCCGAACGCGATGGATACCATCACCCACGACACGATCTTCACGAACGTAGCCGTCGACGGCAACGGCGTACCCTGGTGGGAAGGCAAAGACAAGAATCCGCCAGAGGGCATGATCGACTGGCAGGGCAAACCCTGGGACAAAACAGGCAAAGCCGCGCATCCCAACTCGCGCTTCACCGTGGCCGCGTCGCAGTGTCCGAGCATCAGCCCGAAGTTCGAAGACCCGATGGGCGTGCCCATCTCGGCCATCATCTTCGGCGGACGCCGCGCGCGCCTGGCTCCCCTCGTCTTCGAAACCCGCGACTGGACGCACGGCGTCTTCGCCGCCGCCACCATGGGCTCGGAAACCACGGCAGCCGCGACGGGCGCGGTGGGCGTGGTGCGCCGCGACCCCATGGCCATGCTGCCCTTCTGCGGCTACAACATGGCCGACTACTTCGGCCACTGGCTGAAGATGGGCACACTGCTGAAGAACCCTCCGAAGATCTTCCACGTGAACTGGTTCCGCCAGGACGAAGCGGGCAAGTTCATCTGGCCGGGCTTCGGCGAGAATCTCCGTCCCCTGCTCTGGATGCTCGACCGCGTGGCCGGCAAGGGGAAGGCCACCGACACGCCCATCGGCGCGGTCCCGACCAAGGACGCCATGAACCTCGAAGGCCTCGACATCCCCGAAGCCGACCTCGAGGCGGTGCTCTCCGTCGATCACAACGACTGGAAGGCGGAGATCCCGGGCATCCGCGAGTTCTTCGACAAGTTCGAAGGCAAGGTGCCCCAGCCGCTCATCGACGAACTGAACGCTCTCGAAAAGCGCCTCGGCTAACCGCGGCGTTTCCGGAAGTCAGGGCGGCCTCACGGCCGCCCTTTTTTTATTTCCCGGCGGCCAGCGCCTCGCGAACGGATCTCGAACGGAGCTGCTCTCCAGATCTCACCCCGTCGGCCGATTCAAGGCGCGGGTGTTCGCGGCATTGGGATTTGAGACCAAGAACGTCAAAGCCTTAATTGAGGAGCTTCGGCGCATCGCTGCGGCCGGCGAGGTCTCCCAGGTGGTCGAGAGGAGAGCTTCCTGTGCTGACCGTATGGTTTCTGGAGCGTGGGCAGGAAAGGGCTAGACTCGTCACCGTTCGACCGAGGAAATCATGACCTTCGAATTGCTCGATACCGTGGTGCTGAGCCGAGACCTGCCTGAGCACGGTCTCCGAATCGGAGATGTGGGCGCAGTGGTGGAAGTGTACGCAGATACCGACTTTGAGGTTGAGTTTGTTCGCGCTTCTGGCGAGACGAAGGCACTGGTTGCCCTCACCTCCAGAGACCTGCGCTCTGTGGCGGCGAACGACATGCTGGCGGTGCGGGCTTCCTAGCAGAGGCCGTAGAACAAAGCATTGGAACGGACGAGGTCCACGCATTTCGTCGTAGGCCCTCGCCGCTCAATGCCCGTGTTCGACGGGCGTGAGGCTGTGAAGCTGCGTCGGCGAGTCACGGAGCATCAACTCCGGTCGCTATGGGTGTTCGGCGGGCGTCGTCGGCGGGACCATCACGGCGACGCCTGAGGCATAGAATCACGGCATGAGCACGGTCAAGGAGCAGTTCATCAAACTCATCGAGGACCAGCCGGAAGACAGCTCGAGTGAAGAGATCATCCGCGAGATGGCCTTCGCCGCCATGATCGACCGGGGGATCGCAGATTCGGACGCCGGGCGCACCATCTCCAACTCAGAGATGGCAAGCCGCATCGAGTCTTGGCGAAGATAGTCTGGACCCAAGAAGCAGAGCGGTGGCTTCTCAATATCCACGACTACATCGCCCAGGACAAGCCGGCAACCGCGCTCAAAGTCGTCGAGTCGATCTACGCCCGGGCTCAGATCCTGGAGCACCTTCCAAGATTGGGCCAGAGCTATCGGACGCAGTCTGGGCGGGACACGCGGATCCTGCTTTGGGGGCACTACCGAATCGTCTACCTCCAGACCATCCACGAGGAGATCCACATCCTCGGTGTCTTTCACGGAGCGATGGAGATCGACCGCTACCTCAAATAGGCAGCGCGCCGCCGAGCAAAGAATTGGAACGGACGAGGTCCACGCAGACGGCCGTGGGCCCTCGCCGCTCAACGCAGTGTACGGGCGTGAGGGGTTGCCAGTGACTTGGACTGCCCGCTGGGTTGTGGTGATCTCGGCTGTTCTTTGCGGCGGCTGCCTGGACGAGTACGAGTCCCGATACTCAAGCGTCGATGAGGTCATCCGAAGTGGAGCTGTTGCGAGGGGCTGGGTTCCTGACATCCTGCCCAAAGACGCCGTTGATATTCGGGAGGTTCACAACCTCGACACCTACGAAACCTGGGGATGCTTCACAACTCCTGGTGGAGTCGAGCAGGTCCGCTCTCGGCTACGAGAACTTGGAGCGAAGCGAGAGTCCGGACCAGTGCCGCAAGAGGGACGAGGCCCCAGTTGGTGGCCCACGGCCCAACCGGATGAATGGCATTCTGTCCGAGAGGACGGAGGACGCGTTGTGAGAATCCGGTTGGATGTAGCCACCAAACAGGTATGTTTCTCGCGAGGTATAGCTTGAATCAGGCGCCGTACAACAGGCCTTGCACCAGACAAGGCGCGAAGGTGCGGTCGCTTCGCGACCGGTCGTTGAGGCGCGCTTTGCAGGTGAACGCGAGTGTTCTACGGGCCCTACGGGAGCCCAATAGTCTGGCTATAATCTAGCCAGAGTGCGTTTTGAGATCATCTTCGCGCCTTCTGCCGTCAGCGATCTGAGGTCGCTGCCGACGCATCAACGGTCTGAGGTTCGAGGTGCGATCGAGACTCACCTTCGATTTGGGCCCGATAAGCTCAGTCGGAGTCGAATCAAGCGTCTTCGGGGTCTAGAGCGACCCCAGTTCCGGCTCAGGGTCGGTGAAATCAGGGTGTTCTATGACGTCACAGAGAGTGCAGTTGAGATCCTCGCCATCGTCTCCAAAGCCCAAGCGGACGGTTGGCTCAAGGCGAAAGGGACGTCAATCCCAATCCGTGGCGCTGGCGAAGGTGAAGGATGATCTGTCGCACTACCTTCGGCTCGCCGCGGACCAAGAGATTGTGATCACTCGCCATGGCCGACCGGCTGGCATCTTGATCGGCTTTAATTCAGAAGAGGCCTGGTTTGAGTACCGGCTCGAGCATCATCCGGAATTCTTGGCTCGCATTCAGAGCGCTCGCGCCGCGATTCGTCGAGGCGAGGGCGTGCGGTTTGAGGACCTCCCGGCGTAGGGGATAGGGCTAAACTCGTTTCCGTTCGACCGAGGAAAATCATGACCTTCGAATTGCTGGACACCGTGGTGCTGAGCCGGGACCTGCCTGAGCACGGTCTCCGAGTCGGAGACGTGGGCGCCGTGGTTGAAGTGTACGCAGACACAGACTTAGAGCTTGAATTCGTACGCGCTTCTGGGGAGACGAAGGCCCTGGTTGCCCTCACTTCCAGAGACCTGCGCTCAGTAGCGGCGAACGACATGCTGGCGGTCCGGGCTTCGTAGAAGAGGCCGTAGGACAATGGACTGCGTCGCAGGTTCTTCGCGGCTGATTGATTCGACCTGTGAGGGCAGCGACGAAGGTGCCAAAGAGAACGAAGGTCCCAACCGTCGCGGAGTCGGACCCACCGACTGAGTCGGAGATGGCGTCGGTGCTCGGCGAGGCGTACCCGGCCTTTCAGGCTCTAGTGAGCCGCGCGGGGGCGGGCGCTGCCGAATGGCGACGCTACAACAAGAACTCCCCCTGGGTGCTCAAGGTCACCCAAGGCAAGCGCAGCCTGTTCTATGCGCGGCCGGACGCCGGACATCTCATGGTTACGGTGCTGCTCGGCGGGCGCGCCGTGGAGGCTGCCCTGGCTGGACGGGTGGCGAGGCGGCTGCATGGCTCGATCCGGAAGGCAAAGGTGTTTCCCGAGGGCCGGCCGGTCGTCGTTGTGGTCAGGAAGCCGTCGGACATCGCGGGCGTTGAGGAACTGATCGCGGTGAAGCTGGAGGCGACGGCAAGACAGGGCAAGGCGAAGTCAACTCCGCGGGACGGCCGATGAGCGTGACATGGTCATTGCGGAAGACAGACGCCCAGGGCTCGGCAGACGGCGAAGTGAACCCCGGCCCAGCCACCACGAGCCGGTTGCGCATCTGGATCACGGCGGCGTTGGGAATCGCGGCGATTGCCTCTGTGGACTTCATGAGCGGAGTCGAGCTGCGTGTGTTCCCGCTTTATTTCGCCCCGATCAGTCTTGTGGCTTGGCGCGCCGGTCGCTCGGCCGCCTTGATCGCCGCCGCCTTTTGTCAAACACCATGACGGCACACGCGTGGCCCGTCACCGGGAAGCATCGGCGCAGTGACCTTCATCAAGATCCCGGAGAACCTGGAGGCCATGGTCTCGGCCGCCGACGCCCAAGATGTATGCAGCCAAAGGGAAGGGAAGGGATTGCCTTCAACTCGAGATTGTCCGTGGAGACGGGGAGTGATGCAGACGACTTCCGAGCAGACCGCGTGGAGGTTGCGGGTCACGAATTTCTCCCGGATACCCGTCACTCTGCTAAAGGCGTTCTTGGCTGGCCATTTTTGCTGTAGCCTGTGGTCACCTCCCGCCGCCGAATCCGTCCGGCCCCCACAAAATCATGAATACCCCCATCGAGCCCAAGTCGCAGAAGCCGCGAGTGCTGATCCTCGGCGGCGGATTCGCCGGCGTCTATGCCGCCCTCGAGTTGGAGAAGCGCCTCGGCTCGCGCGACGACTTCGAGGTCATTCTCGTCAGCAAAGAGAACTACTTCGTATTCCAGCCCATTCTTCCCGAGGTGATCTCCGGGGCCATCGGGCTCACCGACGTGGTGAGCCCGCTCCGGCGCATGCTGAACACCACCGAGATTCAGGTGCGTGAAATCGAGGCCATCGACCTGGAGCGTCGGCGGGTTCGTCTGGCTCCCGGGTTCCTTCCGCATACCCACGAACTCAGCTACGACCACCTCGTGATCGGGCTCGGGACGGTCACGGACTTCCGCGGCCTGCGCGGACTTCCGGAGCACGCGCTTCCCTTCAAGGACCTGAGCGACGCCCTGCATCTGCGCCACCACGTCATCCGCGCGCTCGAAGAGGCCGCGATTGAAAAAGACGATCCCGAGCTGCGACAACAGCTCCTGACCTTTGTGATCGCGGGCGGAGGATTCTCTGGTGTCGAGGTGGCGGCGGAGTTGAACGACTTCGTCCGGTATGTCGCCGAGAGTTTCCGCGGCCTCGACCCGTCGGACATCCGGGTGGTCCTGGTCCACGCGACCGATCGAATCCTGCCTGAGTTGCCCGAGAGTCTCGGGCGTTTTGCCGAGGGCATACTCCGCAAGCGCGGCGTCGACGTCATGCTGAACAACCGCGTGGAGGCCGCCACCGGAACCGAGGTGATCCTGGGCGACGGGACCCATATCCCCTCAAGGACTCTGGTCTCAACAGTGCCCTCGTCGCCGCACCCGCTGATCGACGCGCTCACCACCCTGCCCAAGGAGCGCGGACGCATCGTGGTGGACGGGCATCTCGCGGTCATCGGACAGCCCGGTCTGTGGGCGCTGGGCGACTGCGCGGTGGTGCGAAACCCTGACGGCTCGGTCAATCCGCCCACCGCCCAGCACGCGACGCGGCAAGCCACGGCGCTTGCCATCAATCTGGTCGCCTCCATTCGAGGCGGGCCCACCAAGACGTACGATTTCAAGGGCCTGGGGAAGATGGGGGCTCTCGGGCACCGTTCCGCGGTGGCGGAGATGCTCGGCCTGAGGCTTTCCGGTTTCGTCGCTTGGTTCGTGTGGCGGGCCATCTACCTTATGAAGATGCCGGGATGGGGACGACGCGCGAAAATCGCGGCGGCCTGGGCCTTCGACTTGGTCTTGCCGCCCGACCTCGTGCAATTGCGCTTCGACCCGGTGCCGCTTCTGCGTCCCGAGCACTTCGAACCCGGCCAGCTGATCTTCCGCGAAGGCGATCTGGGGGACCGGGTCTACATCATCCGGCGCGGCCGCGCCGAAGTCTCGCGGAAAACCGAGGCTGGCGAGGACATCCTCGGCACACTGGGGCCGGGCGAGTGTTTCGGCGAGATCGCCGTTCTGGGAAGGAAACTGCGCACGGCCACGGTGCGGTGCGTGGAGGAGATGGATACTGTCGCCCTTCCGTCGGCGGATTTCGGAGCGCTCGCCGAGCACATCCCGGATCTCCGGGCCGGTTTCGAGCGGATCGCCAAGGCCCGCCGGGCCGCCACCGACTCCTCGGGGGCCTGATTCACCAGGCAGGCGCAAGCCTCCCGTACCGACACGCCCCTCGTGGTACCGTCGCCTCCGTCATGAGGTTCGGCATGGTGGCCGTGGTGATCGGGGCCTTGGGCCTCGCCTCCGCGGCCTTTCCTCAAACCGGCGTGGCATCCCGGCCGGTCGAGCCACTCATCGAGGGAAAGGTGACCGCCGATCCGGTGAAGCGCCTCCTCCGCGTTGACGTGGCCTGGCCCCAGGGGCTCAAGCCGCGATTTCCGCGCGAGGCCACTCCCACCCTGTTTGATCGCATGATCGTCTCCCTCGGTCCATCGGGGACGGCGACGCGGGTTGAGGACAACCCCGAATGGGCGGCCCATTGCGAGCAGGCGGGTTGTCGGATCACCTACGCGGTGGACTACGGCAAGGGAGTCACGCAGGACAAGCGCGGCGGTTGGGGCTTCGAGGAAAAGCAGCGCCTGATCCTGGCTCCGCTGGCGCGTTGGCTGGTGCGGCCGGAGGATCGTCGGCCGCGGGGACGCCTGCGTCTCGACTTCGATGGCGGGAAGCACTTCGAACTTGTCTCCGGCGGCATGGATGGCCGGGCCAATCACATCGACACCGACCTCGTGGTGATGGACGGTCCGCACGTGGTGCTGGGCGAGTTCACTCACAAGACGCTCGATCTTGCGGGAGGCCGCATCGACGTGGCCATCGGCCAGGGTCCGCGGGGGGTGCGGGACGAGGATCTCATGGCCTGGATCCGCGAAGGGGCGCAGGACGTGGTGGGGGTGCTCGGGCGGTTTCCGGTGGCGCGGCTGCAGGTCATCGTGGCCATCGGCGGGCCTTACGCGGTGGGTTCGGCGGTCACCATGGGCATGGGCGGAGCTTCGATCTTCGTGGTGGTGGGCGAGCGGACTCGTAAGGCCGATCTGCTCCGCGATTGGGTGATGACCCACGAGATGCTGCACGTGGCGCTTCCCAACATGGGCTACCAGAAGCGCTGGATGGAGGAAGGGCTCTCCACCTATCTCGAGCCGCTGCTGCGCGCCCGGCGGGGTCGATTCGAACCGCGTCAGATGTGGGCTGAGTTCGTGCGAGCGATGCCGCAAGGTCTGCCGCGGGAAGGCGACGAGGGTCTTGATCGCACCTTCACCTGGGGCCGCCGCTACTGGGGCGGGGCCCTTTTCTGGCTGCACGTCGATCTCGAGATCCGGAGGCGGACCGAGGGAGCGAAGTCGCTCGACGATGTGCTGCGCGCGGTCCTGGCCGCGGGAGGCAGCGTGGCCCTGCGTTGGGAGGTGGCCCAACTCGCTTTGGTGGCGGAGAACGCAACCGGGGTTGCCGTGCTGCGCGAGATCTACGACGAGTGGTCGATGCGTCCCATCAGTCCCGACCTCGCCGCGTTATGGACCTCGCTTGGCGTGCGCTCGACCAAGGCGGATCAGGTTACCTTCGATGACAATGCGCCACTCGCCGGGATCCGCCGTGATCTCACCGTGAAGCCCGCCGCCCCCGCACTTTCCGCGTCGCGGCCCTGACCGAAGCGCCGCTGTTCGCGCCTTCTAACGCGGTGTCCGGCGGACGTAAAGGACGAGGTCGACCACACCGCGCAGGTTGTAGGGCCCGAAGCGGTCGTAACGTCCTCCCGTGTTCATGGCCATTTGCGCGTCTTGGGCGGTCGAGACGACGTACATGTCCACGTCCACCTCCGGCTTGATGTCGCCCCAGTAGCCGGTTTTGGTGTAGTCGCGCAGATACCAGGCGAGGGGCCAGTTCTCGGGAGCAAACACGGCAATGCCGGTTTCGGTCCCAGCGAGGCCCTTGGCCTTCTCCTCTACGAGGCGAACGAAGCCCAGGAACGAGCGCTGGGTGTGGGCGTAGATGTAGGGATGGGTCTCGGCGTCGTAGTTCCTGGTTTCAAGCTCCTGACTCTGCAGCAGGGAAAGACCGGCCGACATCGCGAGGAGGCCCGCGGCCACCGGAGTGAGGGACACGCGTCCGCCCGGGAAGCGAAGGGCGCCGATCTCGTGGAAGATGTACCCTGCGGTGATGGCGAGGGGGAGCAGCATGTTGAGGCCCAGCCACGGCGTCTTGTACTTCACCACCGCGTACGCGAAGAAGACGAGGATCAGCCATACCGAGGCCATCACCGCGATGAACGAACGTCGCAGGATCAGGGCCAGGATCAGGCCGGCACAACCCACGTAAAGCAGGACGGGATCGGCCTCTTCAAGCCACAGGAAGTGCTGGTGCCAGGGGTTCGCGTGGTCGCGCACCGCGGTTTTGGTCCAGAAGGCGAAGGTACGGAAGGCATCGAGCACGCCCGCGGGGTTCCGGAAGAACGAGGAGTAGAAGAGGCCCGCGGTCACCACGAAGGCGATGAATCCGTGGAACAGGGCGGCGGAGTGTTCGCGGGCATAAGGCTTGATTCCGCGGAGAACGGTGAGGGGCGATAGTCCGAGGACGGCCCAAGCCGCGACCACAGCCCCCCCGATCATGGCTCCGACGGAGACGAACGCGGTCTCCTTGGTGGCGAAGAGCAGGGCGAGGAAGACTCCGGTGGCGATGAAGCGCCACCGCGCCGCGCAGTCGCGCCGGGGCGAGGCGGCGAGCGCGCCCACGGTGAACGCGACGAAGAGCATCTCGTGGATGAAGTAACGCGAGTAGAAGACTGCGCCGGGTGAGGTGGCGAAAAGGGCCATGGCTCCGAACGCGTACATCGCACCGAGGGGGGCCAGAAGCCGCCACAGCAGGAAGATCACCAGGGTCCCGAACAGGGCGGTGGTCCCGCGCACCGCGGCATCGGAAAGACCGAGGATCGCGGTGAGGGGCAGGCTCAGGTAATAAAGCGTGGGCCCGTGGTAGTTGCTCGGGTCGTAGTTGAAGATGCCCTCACGCACCAGACGGGCGAGGAAGAAGCCGTTCACCCCCTCGTCATGGTGAAAGGGCCGCAGGCTCAGGTCCTGAAACCTGAGGGCGGCGGCGAGGGCCAGGATGATGAGGGCGACCAGGCTGGTCTTCGGGAGAGGCTTCATCGGACTTTGAAGAGACGATAGGGGGATTCGATCAGCGATGGAAGGGCCAGAAGCGGCTCTGGATTCGGGATCAGCGGCAGTTCGGCGGGAGTCACCGCGATGGCGTCGATGGTGATGAAGGTGTGAATCCCGTTCGTCCGCGGCTGAGCTTCACCCCGGAACATGCTCTCGGCTACGGGTTTGCGGGCGAGATAGTCGAGGCCTTGCGACCAGAGGTGTCCCTCGTAGCCCATGAATACCCGCCGCCCCGACAGCAGCACGCCGTGGTTGTGGATGGGCGCCGTGAGGATGGTGAGGTCAGGAGGTGTGGTGGCGCGGACCTTCTCTGCGAAAGCCAGGTCGATGGGCTCGAAGATGCGGAAGGCGCCGGCCGGGGCCGCGATCTTCGAGATATCGAGCGCGCCCGAGAGCGTGGCCACGATCAGCCCAAGCGTGGCTACCCCTTTCCCTAAAAGGCTGTGACGCCAGAAGAGAGCAAGGGCCAGAGCCGCGAAGGGCGCGAGACCGGCGTGGGCGGGGGCCATGAACTTCATGTTGTCCCACATCCACGGAGAGAGGCGAAAGAGGTTGGCGAGCAGGAACAGCAGGGCGAAGGGGGCGGCCAGAAAACGCATCGATCCCGATCCGGCGCGCGCGATGCCGAGCAGGACGAGGGGCAGGAACAAGCCGGCGTTCATCAGCCAGTAGAGCAGGGGCCGGGCAGCGCCTCCGTCGAAACCGGGCTGCCATTCGAAGAACCTTCCCGTGGAGAGAGAGTTGTGGGTGAGCATGAAGAGGATGGCGGGTGCGGCCAGCGGGATCACGCCCTTGGCGAAGGCGAGTGTGGGGGCTATGCCGGCCCGGGTGGCGAGGAAGAGGGCCACGAAGCCGAGAACGACGAAGGAATGGGAATGGACGAGAGGGAGCAACGAGGCGAGGATGCCCGCTCTGAGCCACGAGGGCGCGCGGTCCCTTTCCTTGAGGCTCTCCACCATCAGGGCCAGGGCGAAGAAGAGCAGAGGCCAGCCGAAAAGGATGGCGCGTTGGGGGATGAAGAGGGTGAGGATGAAGTTCGCGTAGCGGATGCCCTGGTCGTTGATGGTGAGGTCCGGACCATGCGCCCACCAGGCGGAGATGGCCTGCGCGCTGGTCAGGGCGATGAAGCCGAGACCGCCCGAGAAGAGAGTCAGCGCCGCTCCGGTTCGCCCCAGCGCGCGCGATCCCGTGACCGCCTCGCCGAAACGGACAAGGGCTACGACCACGGCGAGGCCGAGGATCAGCGTCGGCCAGAAGAAGGCATCGCGCCAGGATCCGCCGACGGCCAGGATCATTCCCGAGATCAGATCGCAGAAGAAGGGGTAGGTGAGGGGCACGCCGGCAAGTTCAGGATGAGCGGGTGGGAAGTTGTCACCCCAGCTGAAGCCGGCGGCGATGGCCATGTGAAAAGGGAGGTCGCCGAAGTTGTGACGATCGCCGGTGGCGATGCCGCCCTCGTGCTCGAACAGGGTCTGGTCGGCGAGACGCGCCACCAGGGTCACGGTGAGGAGCGACAAGATGATCACGCCCCGCGAGACCGAGGGTCGGTTGCGCATCAGGGCGGGGAGCGACCTCGGCGAGGCCCCGAGGCCGAGACCGATGGCCATGGTGAGCGCGGCTGCGCCGAATACGGTGGTGGCGGTCAGGCCCACGGTCCAACCGAGAACGAAGCCGCAGACCGCGAAGAGAGCGAGCCCGAGAGCCGCGCCCAGGGCCAGGGTCTCGGCGGGTCGGGGGGTGTCTGGATCGAGACGCCGTGCGAGCAGCACGCCCGCCGCGCACACCCAAAGCAGGAGAAGGAAGGCGACCACGTCGTGCCGCGGTTAAACCATCGCGGTCTTGCGCACGCGGTTCCGGTTGGCTCGGAAGAAGGCGACGATCACATCGATGTACGACTCCATGGCCGGGCAGGCGAGACCGAGGGTGGCGAGGTCGGCCTTGGCCTGCGAGGCGTCGTATCGGCAGCGGTGGCCGAAGTAGGCGATGGATTCCGGAATGAGGCCGAGGGTGTTCTGCACGAAGGGAATCGACACCGTGGCCCGGACGAGGGAGAGGGGCAGCGGCACGTAGACGTAGGTGCGGCCGAGGGCCTTCGCCATCAGGCGCGAGAACGTGCGCACATCTTTGCCGTCGGGATCGGTCAGGTTGTAGGTGCGCCCGAGGCTCAAGGGAGAGGCGGAAAGGCGGGCCAGGCCCTCGATCACGTAGTCGACCGGCACCACATTCATGGTGGCGTCCTTCGGTCCGTCGAGGAACACCAGGGGGATCTTCTCCATGGCCCCCATCACCGTGTAGGGGCCGTCGAACTTGGCGGTCTCGCCGGTGCGCGAGTCGCCCCACACCACGCCGGGGCGATAGACCGAGTAGGGCAGTCCGCTTGTCACCACGTCCTTCTCCGATTCGAACTTCGTCGACTCGTAGTGGTTCTTGAAACCCTGGCCGCGGTCGAGGTCGGTCTCGCGGAACACCCCTTCGAAGGTTCCCGAGACGTAGGCGGTGGAGACGTGATGGAAACGCGCGAAGTGCTTTGCCTGTTTCGCGAAGGCGATCATGTGCCTTGTGCCGATGACGTTCACCTTGTAGGCGAAGTCGGCGGCGACGGCGAGGTCGTACACCGCGGCGAGGTGGAACACCGAGTCGAGGCGGGAGAGGATGGCCTGGCGCCGCGCGTCTTCGATGCCAAGGCCCTCGATGGTGATGTCGCCTTCGACAAGGCCCGCGCGATCTTCGGGAATGCCGAGGCGGGTCAGGGTCTGCTGGGCCTGATCCTTGAAGCGGGACTGCACCAGGCACAAGAAGTGGGTCCCCGGGTGGAGTTCGATCAGCCGCGGGAGCAGCCGCTCGCCGAGGAAGCCGGGGAAACCGGTGATGAGTGCGATGGGCGCTTCGGCAGTCACGGGCGGAGTCTACAGATTTGACCTCTGCGAAGCCCGGGCCTAGCCTCCCTTCAATGGCCATCAAGGAGGGCCAATCAACCATGATGAACGACTTCAAGACGTTCCTGCAGCGTGGCAATGTGGTGGAGCTGGCGGTGGCGGTGGTCATCGGTACGGCCTTCGGCAAGATCGTCACCTCGCTGGTCGAAGATCTGGTGATGCCGCTCGTGGGCGTGATCCTGGGCGGGGTGAGCTTCAAGGACCTGGCCATCAAGGTGGGCGAGTCCGAGTTCAAGTACGGGAACTTCATCCAGACCTCCTTCGACTTCTTCATCATCGCGGTGGTGGTCTTCGTGCTGGCGCGCGCTTACGAGAAACTGCGCGGCGTCCCGGTGAAAACCTCCTGATCCGCTCCGCCGTTTGCTACGCTCGGTAGCCTTGAACCGACCGAGCGTCAAAGAGTGGGGGGCGGCCATGGGCCTCTTCACCCTGCTCACCGTGGCCATGACCTGGCCGTTCGCGTCGCGCCTGCGCGTGATCGACGCCGGCGACGCGGCCTACTTCACTTGGGCCGTCGGCTGGCAATTGCATGCGATCGGCACCGACCCGCCTTCGTTGCCCCACGGCAACTTCTACGCCCCGAGCCGGTTCACCTTCTTCATGGACGAGCCGGTGCTGGGCACCGGGCTTCTGGTGCTGCCGCTCTCCTGGTTCACCGACGACGCCATCGTCCTCTTTAATGTCGCTCGTCTGCTGACCTGGGTTCTCACCGGCCTCTTCACCTGGCGGCTCGGCCGCGACCTCGGCCTTTCAAACCCCGCGGCCCTCGCCACCGGCGTGTTCTTCGCTTTCTCGCCCATTCGCGTCGATCAGGTGTCGCACCTCTCGACGCTGGGGACGCAGTGGATTCCTCTGGTCTATCTGTTCGCGCGACGGTTCTGCCTGGAGCCGAGTGTGGTCGACGCGGTCCGCACCGGTCTCTTCTTCGCGCTTTCGTTTCTGTCCTGTGGGTATCACGGCCTCTTCTTCGCCCTCCTGCTTCCGCTCTCGCTGGCTCCGTTTCTCTTCACGGGTCGGGCCCGCGCCATCCTCGCCTATGGGGGCCTGACCGTGGTGAGCGCGACGCTCTTTCTCTATCCCCTTTATGCGTTCAGCCGCGAGGCTCTGGGGCCGCTGGCCTTCGTTCGTTCGACCGCCGATACGCTGAAGTACGCGGCTTCGATCGAGACGTTCTTCGCGGCGAACCGATGGAATCGGATGTGGGGCGAGTGGACCGAGAACTTCCGCGGTGATCCGAGCAATCTCTTCCCCGGACTCGTGGTTGTTTTCCTGGCCGCGTGGGCGAGTGTGCGCTGGTGGCGGGATGGGAAGGCGCCGGGCCGGCGCTTCGTGGCGGTGCTGGTGGTGCTCGGCTTCGCCGCCGCGTTGTTCGCGCTTGGTCCGGAGATCCGCTTTCGCGGTGCGTCGTGGGGGCCGGGGCCCTACGCCCTGCTCCGCGATCATGTTCCGGTCTACTCGAACATCCGCGCCACCTCACGCGCGGGAATCTTCCTGGCCTTCGCCCTGGCGGTGCTTGCGGGTCATGCCCTTGATTCGCGGCGGAGGGTGGCGATTGTCTCGTCGCTCGCCGTTGTCTTGTTCCTGGCCGAGGCCCGGATCGCTCCCATCCCCACTCCGGACTGGACGCGGGTGATCGATTCGAGTGAACCGGCGCCTCGCGTCTACGCGTGGCTCGCCCAGCAGCGGCCGGGCAGCATCGTCGCTGAACTCCCTTCGCGATCGGCGGCCGACTATGGTCGTCCCGCTTTCCACGACAGCATCTACATGGCCTGGTCGACCCGCCACTGGCAGCCTCTGGTCAATGGTTTCGCCGGAGCGGAGACGCCGCTCATCCGTCGCTTCCGCGAGACCGCGCCGTCGTTTCCCGCCGCCGCCGCCCTCGATGTGATGCGGGATGCAGGCACGCGCTTCGTGGTGGTGCACCTGCGCGGGTACGGGCCGGTACAGCGGGAGCGGTTGGAGGCGGAGGTTCGTGAGAAGGGCGCGAGCCTCCGCGAGGTCGCGCGTTTTTCGAACGACGCGCGGCCCGATGTCGACGTCGATGTGGTGTACGAACTGGTCGGTGCGCCGAATTCGACGCGGTGAGTCGATCCGCCCACGCCCACTAAGATCGCGGCTCGCATGACACTGCCCGAGGATCTCCGCCGCCGTATCCCCCAGGTGGCGAAGCTGCTCGAGAGAGAGGCGGTGAAGGCCGCTATCGCCCGTCGCGGTCGTGGTGTGGTTGACCGGGTGGTGCGGGAGCAGGTCGCCCGGCTGCGCGTCCTCGCCGCGTCGAGGGACGAAGCGGCATTTGCGCGCGCCCTCGACGGGCTCGATGCGCTCATCGCCGCGGGCAGCGATCAGGTGGCGGCACTCTCCCTGAAGCGCGTGATCAACGCCACCGGGGTGGTGGTTCACACCAATCTCGGCCGCGCTCCTCTCTCGCCCGAGGTGGCGGCGCATGTGGCCGCGGTGGCCGCGTCGTACTCGAATCTCGAGTTCGATCTCGATCAGGGCGACCGCGGTCATCGCGAGACCCATGCCGAAGGCCGGCTGCAGGCCATGCTGGGGGCCGAGGCCTCGGTGGTGGTGAACAACAACGCGGCCGCGGTTCTGCTCGCGGTGAACACCTTCGCGGAAGGGCGGGAGGTTCTGGTGAGTCGCGGCGAGCTGGTGGAGATCGGGGGCTCGTTCCGCATTCCGGAGATCCTCAAGAAGGGCGGCGCGCGTCTCGTCGAAGTGGGCACCACAAACCGCACCCGCCTCGCCGACTTCGCGAACGCTCTCACACCGCAAACGGGCCTCATCATGCGCGTGCATCCATCGAACTTCCGGATCGTGGGTTTCACGGAGACCGCGGATCTCGCTGACCTCGTCGCCCTCGGGCGTGAGCGCGGGGTCACCGTGGTGGAGGACCTGGGCAGCGGCCTGCTCGATCGGTTGAAAGCTCCGCTCCACCAGGAAGCGACCATCGCGGAGAGTCTTGCCGCCGGCGTGGACGTGGTGACCGCGAGCGGCGACAAGCTGCTCGGCGGACCGCAGGCCGGGCTTCTAGTGGGGCGGAAGAAAGCGGTGGATGCGCTGCGCCGCAATCCCCTTTACCGCGCACTGCGGGTCGACAAGATGACCATCGCCGCGCTCGACGCCGTCCTGGCGCTTCACGAGAGCGGACGGGGCGAGGAACTGCCGGTGCCGCGGATGTTGGGGCTCACGCTTTCCGCCATCGAGGCGCGCGCTTCGGCCTTGCGCGATCGCCTGCGCGAGCGGGTGGGGAGCGCGGTGACCATCGAAATACGCGCGGTGGATTCCGCGGTGGGCGGAGGGGCGGCGCCTGACCTCGCCCTGCCTTCGTGCGCGCTCACCGTGCGGTGTGATGGCCGGTCCGCCGAGTCGCTGGCCCGCGGCCTGCGCGAGGCGCCGACTCCGATCATCGCGCGGATAGAAGATGACGTCCTGATCTTCGACCTCCGCACCGTTCTTCCCGGCGAGGAAGAGGAAGTCGAGCAGACGTTGTTCGAGCTATTGAAAGGCAACGCCACACCATGATCTCCAGGAGTCGCACTCTTGCGCTCGCCGCGGTTGTGCTCACCCTGCCAGGCCAGGTGGGCGAGGTGGCGGCCCAGGCCGATTCGCCGCTGGTTACCCGCTCTTATGGCCGGGTCATCGTGGATGTGAAGGTCTCCCGCTCCCACGCGGGCGGCGTGCTCGCGGTGGGTGTGCGCAACGGTCGATGGGCGACCGCGAACACTCTTGTCGACGGACGGCGCGGCGCGCTCACGCGCGTGGCCGGCGAACTGTTCGGCATCGTTGCTCTGGCCCTCGACACTGCGGTGGGCGATCACAAGCTTTCGATCTATTTTCCGGGCGGACGACGACGGGGCGGGGCGACCACCGTGAACCTGCCGGTAACGCCGCTGGTTCGACCGAGCCGGGCGAGACCTCTGTCGCCCGAGGGGGTCACGGCCATCGCCACCCAGGCCGCGCTGGGGCACGGACGGTTCTTGCTCGCGGCCATCCGGACACGCGATACCAAGGCGCACCACACAGGGCCGCTGCGCGCGCCGGTCGATGGGCCGGTGGCCTTTCCCTTCGGTGGGCACGAGGACTACGGGCGGGTCATCGGCCCCATGAAGGACGGCCTCATGGGCGAGCAACATCGCGGCGTGGACTACGAGGTTCCGATAGGCGCCCCGGTCAAGGCGCCGGGCTCAGGTGTGGTTCTGCTCGCGCGCAGTCTCGTCTTCTCCGGGGAGACGGTGGTGATCGGCCACGGCAACGGTCTGGTCAGCGTCTTGTCCCATCTGAGCTACGTGAGCGTTCGCGAAGGCGAGATGGTGGTGACGGGCACCGCAGTGGGGACGTCGGGCCAGACCGGTCTCGGCGCTTTGACCCCGCACGTGTGCTTCTCGGTTTATCTCCATTCGCTGAATGTGGACCCCGAGGCGTTGATGGACGCCAGCCTCTGGCCCGCCGCGGCTCGGTAGCGGTGCCCTACAAGCGCCGTTGGCGGAGGACTTCGTAGGCGGCTACGGCTACTGCGTTCGAGAGGTTGACCGAGCGGACGGCGCCTTCGATCTGGGGGAGGGAGACAAGGGCATCGCGGTACTTTTCGCGGATCGCCCGGTCGAGGCCGGTGCTTTCGCGGCCGAAGATGAGAACCGTGGGGCCTCGGTAGTCGCGGTCCCAGTACGACACCTTCGCCTCGGCGGAGAAAAACACCGGGGTTCCGAGCCGAGGCAGAGTGTCTTCGATGGCCGCGAAGTTCTCCCACACCACAGGATTCACCGCGGGCCAGTAGTCGAGGCCCGCGCGTTTCACCCGGGCGTCGTCGAGTGAGAAGCCGAGCGGCTTCACGAGGTGAAGCTGAGCGCCGGTGGCGAGGCAGGAGCGGCCCACGTTCCCGGTGTTGAAATGGATCTCTGGTTCGACCAGAACCACGTGGAGATCGCAGGCTCTGGCCGGTGGGTGCGTCATTGCCGCGAGCCTAAGGCAAAATAGCGGGAGAGGAATATTTTGCCCAGCTCGAATCACGAAACGACCATCGCTCCGGATCCGAACGCCCTCTCTGAGCTCGAAAGCCAGCGCCGCCAGATCCGTCGCCTTGAGCGATTGGTCGAAGCGGGTAAGGCGCTCAACGGCACGCTCGACCTGGGCGAGCTGTTCGGTGTGATTCTGGCCATCGTGACCGCGCAGACCCGCGCCGAACGCGCCTCGTTGTTTCTGCTCGATGCCCAGCGCCAGGAGCTGTGGTCGCTGGTGGCGCAAGGCCTCGGCCAGGTGGAGATCCGGTTGCCCGCGGGCAAGGGGCTTGCGGGTTGGGTGGCCCAGTCGGGCGAGACACTGAACATTCCCGATGCCTACGAAGACGTTCGCTTCGACCGCAGCGTCGACAAGTCCTCCGGGTATCGGACGCGGAATCTTCTGGTGGCTCCCGTGCGCGACAAGGGCGGCCGCATCGTCGGAGTCATCCAGCTCCTCAACAAGGCGGGCGAGGGCTTCGGCCAGGACGACATCGACTTCCTGCACGATATCTCGGTGCCGGCGGCCATCGCCCTCGACAACGCGCGGTTGCACAAAGAGTCGCTGGCCCGCCAGCGTCTCGAGAAAGACCTTCAGCTTGCCCGCACCATCCAGCAAAGCCTGCTCCCCGAAGCACCGCCTCAGGTGAACGGGTTCGAGATCGCGGTGCAGTACGAAGCGTCGCAGCAGGTAGGCGGGGATTACTACGACTTCATTCGCCTCTCCACCGACACCTTGATGGTGGTGGTGGCCGACGTCGAGGGCAAGGGCGCCGCTTCCGCCATGGTTATGTCGAACGTTCAGGCCACGCTCCATACCCTCGCCCGCCATGTGCACTCCCTCGAGGGCATCATGTTCAATCTGAACGAGCGGGTGATCGAGAGCACGCGGTCGGGCAAGTACATGACCATGTTCCTGGCCCTCATCGATATTCCGCGGCGCGGCATCCACTACATCAACGCCGGCCACGTGGCTCCGCTCCTGGTCCGCGAGAACGAAGTGATCCCCCTGAACGAAGGAAGCCCGGTGGTGGGTCTGCTGCCGGGCATGCGCTATCACCGGGGCCGAGTGGCCCTGGCGCCCGGCGACATCGTGGTCGCCTGCACCGATGGGATCACCGAGGCCGCGGGGTCGTCCGAGGAAGAGTACGGGGCCGAGCGACTCGGCCGCGAGGTGATGGCGAGGCGTACCCAGAGCCCGGCCAGCATCGTGGCCGAACTTTTTGCCGAGATCAACAAGTTCTCCATCGGCGCCACCCACCCCGACGACAAGATCCTCATGGCCCTCAAGGTCCTCTGATCGTTCCTCCCGCCCCCCGGGCGACTGCGTGTCTCACCGAGGGGACAAAATGGCCTCAGCCGGGGTCGGTAATGGGCGAGTCAACGGCTGGAATCGCCGAATCACCCTGGCAGGATTCTTGCCTCCTTTAGAAGATGCCTCGGGTCCGTGAGACCCAATTATTGGGGATTCAGCCATGAAATTTAATACCGTCACCATTCCGATCGCCGCATTGGCCCTCGCGTTCGCTTCCCTACCCGTGGACGCTTCCGCCCAGCAGGAGCGCGACCGGGGTCGCGCGGCCGGCCGCGGCGCGCGTGCCGACCGCGGTAGTGCAAGCCAGAACCAGAATCAGGGACGATCGGCTGGAAACGATCGGGCCCAGCGCCGAGAGAACAGCAGCGGAGGCGACCGCGCGCGGGCTACGGAGCAGCGCTCCCGCGAGACGGCCGTCGCACCCGACCGCAGGGGGAATCGGGGCAGTTCCGTTCAGGAACAGAACCGCCAACGTGATTCTGGCCGACAGTCGGGCAGCTCTGGGCGCAGCGGCGTCGGCAGTTATCGGAACGACGACCGTGACCGGTCGAGCAACCGCGGCGGCGAATATCGCAGCAACCGCGGCAACGATTCCCGGAACACCTACCGCAACAACGACCGGAACAACTATCGCAACGACTATCGCAACGACTATCGCTACCGCAACAACAACCGCTACGACTATCGATACAACTATCGCTCGAACCGCGGATACTCGGGTCGCAGCACGGTGCTGTACTTCGGATGGGGCTCGGGGTATCGCTACGGGTCGCCGTACTCCGGACGGGTCTATGGAAACTGGGGCCGCGGCGTCTACGGAAGCCGGGTGTACTACGGCGATGTTCGCCTCCAGGTGAAGCCGCGGGATGCCGCCGTCTATGTCGACGGGTACTACGCGGGGATCGTCGACGATTTCGATGGTTTCTTCCAGCGCCTGACTCTGGAAGTGGGGCCGCACGAGATCGAGATCGTCGCCCCTGGCCAGGAGCCTGTTCTGTACAACGTGTACGTCGATCCGACGCGCACGATAGACGTGCACGCCGACCTGTACTACGACGGGCGGTAGTCGGGCCGAGCGACCTTCGCGGTCGGTTGAGGTAGCCTCTGGCTCTTCTCGACCGACCCCGGAGGTTTGATGCCGCCCATTTCCGCGCTGGCCCTGTTCGCTCTGCTGGGGGCCCAAGCCCTCGCCGCTCCGGGCCGCCCCTCCACTCCGCCCCCTGAGTTGTGGCGTGAGGTCGAGATCATCCGCACCGCGCACGGCATTCCCCACATCCGCGCGCAGAACCTGCGGGCCGGCGGCTACGCGCTGGGCTGGCTTCAGTGCGAGGACTACGCCGCTCTCACCCCGAACCGCCTGTGGGCCACGCGAGGACAGACCGCGCGCCGCTTCGGTCGCCTGGCTCTCGACGCGGACTTCGACGCACTACGTGAACGAGAGCGGGCGATCGCCACCTATCACCTGCTCGATCAGGAGACCCGCGATTTCTACGACGGCTTCGCGGCCGGGGTGAATCGCTACATCGCTCTGCACCGGGCCGAGTTCGATGCGGCCCTGCCCGAAGATTTCAGCGGGTACGACGTGGCCGCGCTCACCATCGGCGACGGTCCTCCCGCGGCCAAGGTGCGAAAGTTCGTGGCTGCCCTCAATGGACTGCCGGCGGATCCCGGGCCGACCCCGAATCCGACTCCGAGCCCGAACCCGGACCCGGGGCACTGGGTTCTAGAGCCCGACCTCGCCGATCCCGAGGAGGGATCGAATGCCTGGGCGCTGGCTCCAAGCCGCACCCGTTCGGGCAAGGCCATCCTGCTTCGCAATCCGCATCTTGCGTGGAGCGCCGGCTACTACGAGGCGCATCTCACCGTTCCGGGCGTGGTCGACTTCTACGGAGACTTCCGCATCGGCGGTCCCCTTCTTGTGGTGGGCGGCTTCAACCGTCATCTCGGCTGGGCCACCACGAACAGCAACAGCAACGACCGCACCGAGATCTACGCGCTCGAGGTCGACACCGAGGTCAAAGATCACTACCGCCTCGACGGCGCCTCGTTGCCGATCACGAAGACGTCCCGATCGGCGGAGTATCTCGAGGGCGAGACGCTGCTGACCGAGACACGCGAGTCCTGGTCGACCCCGCTTGGTCCCGTGGTTCATCGCACCGCCGAGCACATCTACGTGGCGCGCACCGCAGGCGACGGCGAGTACCGGGCGGGACAGCAGTTCCTGCGCATGATGCGGGCCACCTCGCATGCGGAGTGGCTGGAGGCCATGCGGATGCGGGCCCTCGTCTCCCAGAACTTCACCTATGCCGACCGCACGGGCGCGATCTACATTTTGTGGAACGCCGCGATTCCCTGGCTGCCGCATCCCACCGGAGGCGATACCACCGCGACGACGGCGCGCGAGACGGGCGATGTGTGGACGCGTTACGTGCCTTTCGAGGCGCTCCCGCAGCAGCGCAATCCGAAGGGCGGCTATCTGCACAACGAGAACGATTCGCCGCACTACGCGAACGTGGCGGGAAGCGTCAACATCGTTAACGCCTATCCGAACATCGAGCCGCCGAGGTTGCGCCTGCGCAGCCAGCTCGCGATCGAACTCATTGGCCCCAAGAAGAAGTGGAGTCTGGAGGACGTGGTGCGGCTGAAGCACGACTACCGCATGTTGCTCGCGGATCGGGTGAAGCCCGATATCCTCCGCGCGGTACGGATTGCCGAACCCTCAGGCGAGGTTGCCCGGGCCCTCGACGTGCTTTCGCGCTGGGATAATCGGGCCGCGCCGGATAGCCGCGGCGCCGTGCTGTTCGCTCTTTGGTGGGAACGTTACGCGCCGGACCGCGACGCGGCGAAGTACTTCGCCCAGCCATGGAGCGAAGCGGATCCGCTGAAGACGCCGCGTGGCCTCGCGGATCCGGCGCGCGCAGTCGAAGCGTTCGTGTGGGCGGTCGAGGAAACGGCCCGGCGATACGGGCGCACCGACGTCACGTGGGGCGAGGTTCACCGCGTGCGCCGCGGCGAGGTGGACGTTCCGGTCGGCGGCTGTCCCGGCGCTCTCGGCTGCTTCCGGGTCATGGGTTTCACCGCCGCGGCCGATGGCAAGCAGGTGGCGAGCACGGGCGACGGTTGGGTGCTGGCGGTGGAGTTTGGCGATGTCCCGCGCGCGTATTCGGTTCTGGCCTATGGCCAGAGCGCGCGTCCCGAGTCTCCGTGGCACGCCGACCAGGCGGCCATGTTCGCGAGGGGTGAGATGAAGCGCGTGGCCTTCACCGAGAGCGACGTGATGAAAGGCGCGGTCACGCGCTACCGGCCAGGGTCAGCGCCCTGAGTTGGCCTCGAGATCGAACAATTCGAAGCCGTCTTCCCGGGCGACCAGGGCGCAGCGCGCATCGAGCTTGAGCACCGCGGGATCGATCCACGAGCGCTCGACGATCAGGTAGCGCACGCCGTGCCTCCGGGCTGCGTCTTCCACCCGTTCGCGCCAGACCGGCGACACCAGTTCGAACTTGTCGAGCGAGCCGCTGTGTGAACCCCACAGCACCGATCGTCCTGTGCGGTAGGTTACGTAGTCGCTGTAGCCGCCGGGCAGGCAGACCACACCACCCTGCGGCAGCGAGGTGAGCTTCTCGGCCAGAGCTCGGAGTCCCGGGGGAACGTGCGCGCTCAGTTCGTTGGTCTTGCCGCGGATATAGCCGAGGAAAAAGATCACCGACACGGCGCTCGCGCCTAGAGCGGCCAGGGTAGCGAGGCCGGAGGGGCGAAGCAGTCCGGCCGGGCTGCCGATGGCGTCGGCGAGGATGTAGGCGGTGGGGAAGATCGCCGACTTCATGTAATTCCGTCCGGGCCCGAAGGCGCGTAGCGGCCAGATCACCGTGGCGATCACGCCGAAGGCCGATAGGGACGCCGCCCAGATGAAAAGAGCGGGAGGCCACGAGCCGCCCGATGGATTTACGAGAGGGAGAACGAGCAGGAAGGGGTTTTCTCCCAGCAGTCGCAACATCTGTGGACCCAGGCCCAGGCCGAGGAAGCCGTGCTCCCGGGGCCTCGCGATGAGTGTGGCGCGCGGCCCGCCATACACCGGCGAGTCGAGGATGGGATGAGAACCGAAGAGCTTGCGGTTGCGGATCCAGAAGCGGACGGCGTGGCCGTAGTTCGCGAACACGCGGCCCAGGTGGCCAAGGGAAAAGACCCAGGCCACCGCCATCGAGGCGAGGGCCAGCAGCAGGTAATGAGGGTCCCAGTACGCGAGCGAGAGCGAGCCGGCCACGAACAGATACGAGGCAGAGGCGGTGGCGGAGGAAAGGAACACCGCGGCGCCCGCGAGCAGCGCACCTACGGTCCAGCTCCAGTGCGGGATGCCGATGTTGGCGCGGAGCAGCAGCACCAGACTCACGGCATGCAGCAGAACACCGAAGCTCCGGGGCGAGAGGGCGCGGGTTTCCGAGATCAGAGTGGGCGACACCGCGTAGGCGAGTGCGGCGACAAGGGCCACGGTGGGCGCAGCGGTCAGCTTGAGTGCGAGCAGGAACAGGAGAGTGAGAGTGATGCAGTCGATGCCCGGTGAAATGGCCCAGAAGGACCGCGCGAGGATCTTCTCGGGTAAGAGAGCGAGGAGCGAGGGGAAGATGGGCGCGTAGGACTGTTGCTCGTCCTGGAGCAGGTACTGGGGCAGCCGCACCCTGAAGCCCGGGCTCTTTCTGAACGCGCGGGCGTAGGCGAGGTAGTACCAGGCGTCGACGCCGCCCGGCTCACGGCCGAGCAACACGGCGGTGCGGGCGAGAAAGGCCATGGCCCCAATCGCGATGGCCGCCACCAGCAGCGAGGTTGAGCCCATGAGGTTGGTTCGCCCGGACTAGAACTTCACTTTTCGCATGACCGCTCGAGGGAGAAGCCTGATCACCATCATCACGAGGGCCCAGATCGGCGGAGCGTAGACCACGGGCGCGCCGCGCAGGATGGCCGAAAGCACGGTGCTCGCCACGTCGTCGGGGTCGCCGGCGAAGGGCGGCTCCTTGAGGTTTTGCGTCATCGACGTGCGCACGAACCCGGGCTTGATCGTGGTGGTGATGAGGCCCTGCGCGCGATAGAGGCTGTCGAGCCCCTCGAGGTAGGCGGAGAGCCCGGCTTTGGTGGCACCGTAGATCACCACGGGCTTGCGCCCTCGTTCTCCCGCAACGGATGAGAAGACGGCGAGCCTTCCGCCGCCGCGGGCCAGCAGGCGCACTCTTGCTTCCTCGCAGAAGAGAACGCTGTTGGTGAAGTTCGCGGTGAGCACGGCGGCGGCGCGCGCGCGGTCGCTCGCCAATTCGTCCTGCGTGCCGAACACGCCGGCGCTCAGGATGACGGTATCGAAACCGCCGAGAGACTGGTCGGCGGCGTCGAGAGCGGGCCCGAAGTCGGTCGGGCTCATCAGATCGCACAGGCCGGTGCTGACCGAGGCGGCGCCGCGGGCCCGCAGATCCTCGGCGCACTTGGCGACGTCATCGGCATTCCGTCCGAGCACGTGGATGGAATCGCCGCGCGCGGCCAGCAGGCGGGCGAGGGAACGGCCGATGCCGCGAGTCGCTCCGAGCGTGACTACTTTCATGTGAGTTCCAGTCTCGCCGATTGGGCGCTGCGAAGTCGACCCTGTGGGTCGTACTTCTGCTTCACCGCGCGCCAGGCCTCGATGCGCTTGTCCATCCGCTGGTAATCGGCGGCGCGGGTGAAGCGGTCCTTGGCCAGATAGACGCGGCCGCCGAGTTCGATGAGGTGGGCGTTCAGTGTGTCGACGATGGTCTGGGTCTCGTCGCGCACGGGCAGATCGAGGGCCACGGTGGTGCCCTTAAGGGGGAAGGACAAGAGGCCCTCGCCCTCGTCGCCACAGTCTTTGATCACCGAGAGCATCGAACTGCCGCCGGTACGGCGCAAAAGATTGAGGAAACTCTTCACCCCATCCGCGCCGGCCGCGTCGGGAATCACGCACTGGTACTGGGTGAAGCCGCGGCGGCCGTAGAGACGGTTCCAGTTGCGGATGGCGTCGAGCGGATAGAAGAACGTTTCGGGATGTTCGATCTTCCGCCTCGGCGTCTCCGAGTGGATGGCGTAGAAGAGCGCGTTGAAGACGGACACGGTCAGACGCGAGATGGCGAAGTCGGGCAGGACCATGGGCAGACCCGGCCGGACGAGAGGGGCGGGAACCGCGGGACGAGCTTCCTCCGCGGTGGCCCAGCGGCCTCGCATCAAGACCCCTCGGCCAAGGTCGCCCGAAGCGCCCAGGGTGTCGATCCAGCCCATGGTGAAGGGGAAGCGGCGGGCCGCGTCCTTGAGGCCCTCGAGGTAGCGGTCGATGTCGGGCATGCGTTCGGTTTCGGTGGCCACCCAAGGCGAGGAGACACGCGGCATACGGAAGGTCACTTCAAGGATGTGGCCGAGGAGCCCCATGCCTCCGATGGTGGCCCGGAAGAGGTCGAGATTCTCTGTCCGCGAGGCGGTGACGATGTCGCCGTCGGCCAGACGCATGCGCAACTCGCTCACATGCGCGCCGAAGGAGCCGGTGGCGTGGTGGTCCTTGCCGTGAACGTCGGCCGAGACCATGCCGCCAAGAGTGATGAACTGCGTGCCCGGCCCCACCGGCGCCACGAAGTTCCGCTTCCAGAAAGCGCGGTTCAACTGGAGCAAGGAGAAGCCGGCCTCGGCGCGGACCGTGCCCGTGGCCTCGTCGAAGGCGAGGATGCGGTCGGCGAGGCGCGAACTCGCGACGACACCGTCGCGGGGATCGGGCAGCGACGAGTCTCCGTAGGAACGGGCGAGACCGCGGGTGAGGGTGGCTTCGCGGGTGATCGCCTCGAGGTCTTCGGAGGCGACCTCGCGGCCCGGCCCGAAGACCCGCCCCCAGCCGGACAACATATTTTCTTGGGTCACGGAAGGGAGAAGGTTAGAGCCTGCGCACGATGTTCGGGAAGTCGCGCCAGACCGGGATGCCGCAGAAGTGTTCGCCCTCGGTGCAGGTGGGAGTGATGCGGCCGCGGCGCAGAACGCAGGGCGGCCCCATGTGGCGGGCGAGACGCGGGTGCACGGCGCGCACCTGCTCGAGCTCGTCCATCGAAGCCTGGTAGATCTCCTCCTGCGCGTTCAGGCAGGTGCGCATCACCCATTTGTGGGCGAGGTACATGAGCGAACCCGACTCGTGGAAGCGCAGGGCCACCGCGTTTGGCAGCACGTAGACCGCGTGTTCGTCGCGCACTCTCATCGAGAGCAGTTTCTCCTTCGCCGCCCAGGACCGGGTGATGGAGTCTTCGAAGACCTTCCGTGCCTCGGCGTTCTTCGCGATCAGCGGGGGCACGATCACGTCGGGGTCCTGGGTGTGGGTGAGGGTCAACATGGGCCGGGACCCCGGGGTCATGCGGTGGCGCTGGTCCTGCGAGTCGGCCGTGTGCGACAACTTCTTGAGGAAGGTGTAGTTCGCGTGATGAGAGACGCGGGAGAGGGGCGAATAGGGAGAGAGATCCATTGCGTCAAGCCGGTACCGGTTCAGCGCGGGGGAGAGGGCGCGTTCGATGGCGTCGTCGTCGGAGAGTGCGCTTCGATCGAGGCCGAAGACCGCGCGCACCGCGTCTGCGGTGATCCTCTCGGCCGCGGGAGTGTGATCAACGAGCAGCGACACACGCGATCCGAGCTGGGCGTCGATTTCGGCTGCGGTTGTGGCCGCGGCGGCAGCGGAGCGCGCCCAGCGCGACTCGATGATCTCGTCGCCTTCGAAGGGGATCTCACCCACCCGCTCGAAGAAGGCCGGGTCGTGTTCGCGGGCCAGTCGAACCATCTCCCCGATGACCTGACTCGCTTCGGAGGGAGTGTCCGACGATCGCGACATCCGGTAAAGCCGATGCAGGACGATGCCGGAGATTGAATGCACCATCGAGGTGAAGGCGCCGATGGGGATGACGTAGCGCGCGACTTCGATCGCCTTCTTCTCCGCCTCGCGGGCCACCTTCTTCCGCCGTGCGTCCGACGCCTGCGGCGAGAGGTGGCGGATGTCACTGATGATGGCGGTGGTGTCCTCCACCAGAGTTCGAGACAACTGCGCGTAGGCCTCCCAGGCCTGTTCGATTGAGGCTTCGTAGATGGCGCGCGCTTCCCCGGTCAGGCCGTCGGGAATGCAGGCCCTGGCTTCTCCGAGCTTCACGAAACGCTGCGAGGACTGCTCGGAATTGTAGAAGGGGTGCGAGTGGAGGAAGGCCCAAACGAACTGGCGCGAGACGTTCTCGAGGCCGAACTCGAAGGTGGCGTGCTGGAAGACGGTGTGATGGCCGGCGGTGAAGGTGAGCGGCCCGATGGTGTCGCGCTGTTTGTCCGTGATCTCCGAATCCTCGATCACACGCGGCGAATAACAGGTGCGGGCGGCGGCGATGGCGCCATCGTAGGCCCGGGGCCGGGCAGCCCTTAGGGTGACCTTGGGTGGGCCGGTGAGGATCATGCGGACTTCACCATTCTTCCATCTCGAACTTGAAGCCCGCCCGTTCGCAGATCCGACGGATGTCTTCCATCAGATCGGCGTTGCCGCAGGTGAGCACGGTGGTTTCACCCCGGGGCATGCGGGCGGCGATGGCCGCGCCGTCGACTCCCGAACCGAGACGCGGTTTCGTGGATTTATCCAACGCGTGCTGCGAGGCCACGACGTGGGCGCCTTGAACCCGGGCCTCGTCGAGGACCTCCTGTTCGCGGGTGGGAAGTCCGACGATCGAGCGGAAGAGGTTGTTGGCCCGTCCCAGGCTTAGCAGAGGATCAGCGGCGTCTTCGGCCGTGGGCCGGCTCACCGACCGGACGTAGCCGAAGTCGAAACCGGGAATGCTCCGCGCGGCCAGGGCCAGCAGTTCCGCGTCGTAGCCGAGCTCCGTGGCGGTGCGGTTCGCGTGGATCAGTGTGTACTTCACCGCCGCCTGCGAGGGAGCGGCCTTCGCCTCGTGGGCCGCCTGCTTCATCATGCCCACGAAGGGCGCGAGACCAGTGCCGGTGCCAACCATCACCACGTGTGGGACGGCCGGGGCCCGCTGATCGAGGGTGAAGTTGCCCACGATCCGGTCCATGTAGCCGAGGTTGTCGCCCACGTGCGGGTCCGCGCCGAAAAGCGACTCGGTGAAACGGCCGAACTGCCCGTGACCCAGCTTCTCGAGGGTGATGTAGATCTCGATCTCACCCCGGTCCTGGGTTTCGAAGGGAGCGGAAGCGATGGAGTAGGAGTGGGTGACCGCGCGCGTCTTCGGCGTGCCGTCGTCATTGAAGGCGGGCTCGTAGCGGATGTGGCCGTCCGCGTCCTTCACCTTGTTCGTGAGCTTGCAGTGCTCGCGGGTGAGAGCGATGTACTGGCCGGCCCGATACTCGGGGAACTGCGTCCCCGGCGCGGACTTCAGGCGGAAGACCGCGAGTCCGGGCACCACGTCCGTCCAGGCGCTGATCGTGCCCACCCTCTTTTCCGCCATCGGGAGATTCTATGATGGTGCTTCAAAGGAGATGTTCATGATCTTGAACTCAAGGCGGGTGAAGCTCGCGCTGTCGTTTCTGGCCCTCGCGGCCGTGGCCAAGGCGGCGGAAAAACCCCGCATCGAAGTGGAAGAGTGGACGATGTCGAACGGGATGAAGTGGCTGCTCTACGAGCGCCACGATGCCCCGGTTGTCGCCACTGGCTGGGTGGCCCGCGTGGGCTCGGCCAACGAGCGGCCGGGCATCACCGGCATCTCGCACTTCTTCGAACACATGATGTTCAAGGGCACCAACGTCATCGGCACCAAGGACATCGCCCTCGATTTGAAGCTCATCGAAGAGCAGGAGCAGGTGCGCGAGGAGATGCGCGCGGAGATGGCCGTCATGCGCGAAAGCCTGCGCCGCGGCCAGATCGAGCGCATGGATGACCCCGCGGCCAAGACTGCCCGCTACAAGGAACTCGAGGCGAAGTTCGATGCGCTGGTGCTCAAGCAACGCGAGAACATCATCAAGGACCAGATGGACCAGATCTACACCAAGAACGGCGGCGAGTTCCTGAACGCGTCGACGAACGAGGACTGGACCGTCTACTTCATGCGCCTCCCGAAGAACAAGCTGGAGTTGTGGGCGTGGATGGAGTCGGATCGCCTCTTGAATCCCGTCTTCCGCGAGTTCTATTCCGAACGCGACGTGGTCTTCGAAGAGCGCCGCCTGCGCACGGAGTCGACGCCTCTCGGCAAGTTCGACGAGCAGTTCTCGGCCATGTTCTGGGACGCCCATCCTTACGGCTGGCCGGTAGTCGGGTGGGCGTCGGATCTGCCGATGTACACGCTGCAGCAGGCCAAGGACTACTTCTCCACCTACTACGCGCCCAACAACGTCACGGGCGTTCTGGTGGGCGACTTCAAGACCGCGGAAGTGAAGCCGTTGCTCGAGCGCTATTTCGGACGGCTCAAGCGCGGTCCGAAGGCTCCCGAAGTGGTGACCCTCGAACCCCGGTCTCTGGGCGAGAAGCGGTTCTACGCCGAAGCCGAGACCTCGCCTACCGTGCGCGTGTGGTGGCAGGGCGTTCCCGTGGTTCACAAGGATTTCGCCGCACTCGATCTGATGACCGACATCCTCTCCGGCCGCACTGGACGTCTCACCAAGGCGCTGGTGCTCGACAAGAAGATCGCGAACAACGCCGCGGCCTTTGTGAACGGGCAGAAGTACGGCGGCTTCGTGGGCGCGGAGATCACGGTCAAGGACGGTCAGGAGCCGGCCACTGTGGAAGCAGCGCTTTATGAGGTGCTCGACAAACTCAAGACTGAAGTGGTGCCTGACCAGGAGTTGCAGAAGGTCAAGAACCAGGCCAAGGCGAATGCGTATCGCCGTCTTTCAAACGGCACCTTCATCATGTTCCAGCTCCTGCAGAACGAAGGCATGGGCGACTGGAAGAAGATCAACACCCAGTCTGAGGATGTCGACGCGGTGACCGCGGCCGACATCCAGCGCGTGGCCAAACAGTATTTCACCAAGGAGACGCGCGCGGTGGGGATCTTCACCCGAAAGGCCGAAGCCGCCGGCGCCGAACCCGAGGATCCTGCGATTCTCGCCCTGCCCGAACAAGCGCGACCGATGGCGAAACAGGCGATCAGCCGGCTCAAGGCCGAGAAGGACGTAACCAAGATCAAGACCCAGCTCGACCAGATGCGCGGTCAGGCGGGCCAGGTGCCGCCCCAGATGAAACCGCTCTTTGACCTGCTCATGAAAAAAGCCGAAGAGCGCGTGGCTGAACTCGAGAAGGAAGGGAAGTAGTCCAATGAACATCAAAGGAATCGTGTCCATCGGACTCTCGCTGGTCCTCGCCGCATCGTTCGCCTCCGCGCAGTCGATGACGGATCATCCGGAGAAGCTCACCTACGCTCCGATCACGTTCACGCCGCCCGCGGCCAAAGAGCACCGGGTGGTTCTGAAGAACGGGATCGTGGCTTTCATCATTGAAGACCGCGCTTTGCCTCTGGTGAACATCCAGGCCATCGTGCGCGCCGGGGTGTGGCTTGAACCCGCGGGCAAGGAAGGACTCGCCCGTCTCACCGGTTCGCAGATGCGTGCCGGAGGCACTAGGTCGCTCACCGCCGAGCAGTTCGACGAGCGGGCCGACTTCCTGGCCGCGCAGATTGGCAGCTCTATGGGCGACACCTCGGCGAGCGCCTCGCTCAACGCCCTGTCCGACAACCTCGACGATTCGTTGAAGCTTTTCATCGAGATGCTCCGGGAGCCTCGTTTCCAGGAAGACCGGCTGAAGCTCGCCAAGGACCAGATCCTTCAGGACATGAAGAAGCGCAACGACGAATCTTCGGATATCGAAGCGCGCGAGTTCTCCGTTCTGCTCTACGGTGAAAGCCACCTGAGCAACCGCTTCAGCACCGAGGCGTCGATCAAGTCGATCACGCCCGCTGATCTCGCCGCGTTCCACCAGAAGTACTACTACCCTGCCAACATGACTCTGGCGGTGTCGGGCGCGTTCACGAAGGCGGAGATGGTGAAGAAGCTCGAGGCCGCTTTCGCCGCCTGGCCCTCGCCCAAGTCCGTGGTTGGCCTGGTGCCGCCTGGCATCCAGCCCGCCGCCCCTGGCATCTACCGGATTCAGAAGGACGTGAATCAGGGCCGCGTTTCCGTGGGCCTGCCTTCGGTCATGCGCACCTCGCCGGACGTCTATGCGCTCGAAGTGATGAACGAGATACTCGGAGGCAGCGGCTTCACCTCGCGGATCACCAAGACCGTCCGTTCGAACGAAGGCCTTGCCTACTCCGCGGGCAGCGGGATCAACTTCGGCACCTTCTATCCCGGTCGTTTCCGCGCCGCTTTCCAGTCGAAGAGTTCAACCGTGGCCTACGCGCTGCAACTCGTCTTCGAGGAGATCAAGAAAATCCGCGAGACGCCTGTCACCGACGAGGAACTTCTGACCATCAAGAACAACCTGATCCAGACCTTCCCGAGCAACTTCGAGTCGAAGGCCCAGCAGGCCGGGCTCTTCGCGAACGACGAATACACCAAGCGCGATCCGCTCTATTGGTCGACCTATCGCGATCGGATCCAGGCGGTCACCGCCGCGGACATCCAGCGGGTGGCGAAGCAGTACCTCGTCCCGGAGAAGATGATCACGCTGGTGGTGGGCAACCACGCTGAGATCGCCAAGGGCGACGGCAAACACGACATCACCATCGAGAAACTCGCGGGTGGGAAGGTCACCGAACTCCCGCTGCGCGACCCGATGACGATGAAGCGTTAACGACCGACCGCGGAACCGTAGGGGCGGCCCTTGTAGCCGCCCCTACATTAGTTTCCGGATGACCAGCGCCTTAAGGTAGCGGGTTTCGGGCATGCCCAGGCGGACGGGGTGGTCCGGCGATTGCGAGCGGCGTTCGATGATCTGGGCCGTGATACCGGAGTCGGCGGCGGCGTCCGCCACCACGGCTTCGAAATCTTCTTCGCTCACGTGATACGAACACGAGCAGGTGAACAGCACCCCGCCCGGTTCGAGAAGCTGCAACGCGCGACGGTTGATTTCCTTGTATCCGCGCCAGGCCGCGTCACGCGCGGCTTTGGTCTTGGCGAAGGCTGGGGGATCGAGGGCGATGGTGTCGTAGCGCGAACCGGCGGCCACTTCGTCGGTCAGGAAGTCGAAGACGTTCGCCTCCACCGTATTGAGAGTGAGGCTGTTCCGCGTGGCGTTCGCCTGGGCGCGGACCAGGGCCTCGGGTGAGATGTCGACCGCCACCACCTCGCGCACCGTGGGGTTCCGGGCCGCCTGCAGTCCGAAACCGCCGTCGTGGCAGAAGGCGTCGAGCACGCGTCCCCGCGAAAGCTTCCCGAACAAGATGTGATTGGCGGACTGATCGAGGAAGGTCCCGGTCTTCTGACCCTGGAGCACATCGACCGTGAGCGCCACCGAGCCCTCATGGATGTCGACCGAGGCGGGCACGTCGCCCCAGAGCGTCTTCACCTCGCGCGGCAGACCCTCGCGGTCGCGCACCTTGACGTCGTTGCGGGCGAGGATGCCGCGGGGCTTCACGCGGGTGACCAGGGCATCAATGATGGCCGGGGTCCGCATCTCCATGGCCGCGGCCAGGATCTGCAGGACCAGCACGTCGCCATAGCGGTCGACGATGAGTCCGGGCAGGCCGTCGGACTCGCCGTGAATCAGGCGGCCCGCGCCGCTCATGCCCAGGACCTGTTCTCGGAAGTCGATGGCCGCGTCAATCCGCTCCGACAGCCAGGTATCGGAGAGCGCGCCGCGCGAGAGCACGCGCAGTGTGATCTCGGAGTGTTCTGAATAGAAGGCCTGGCCCAGGAAGCGGCCCTTGGCCACGACATCGACCACCGCGCCATTCTCGGCCTCGACCGGCTCTACGTCCGACTTGAAGATCCACGGATGCCCGGTTTCGAGCCTCGAATATCCGCGGGGTTTGAGAATGGCTTCGCTCATGAGGGAAGCGAGCATAGGCCACCGGCCCGGCGGCTCCTGTTACCCCGAGTCCTATAATCAACACATGGGCGACGAACTGACCGCCGTACTCAGGCAAGCCCTCTTGTCGCACCCGGATGTCGTGGCCGCCTATCTATTCGGAAGCGCGGCGCGCGGCGAACTGCGCTCAACCAGTGACATCGATGTGGGCGTCCTCCTCGACGGGCCGCCAAATTCGCCCTCGCGACCCCGTCTCACGCTCTCCTCGCTGCGCGCGGATCTCCAGGCCGATCTGGAGACCGCTGTTTGTCGGCGCGTCGACCTGGTTGTTCTGAACCACGCTTCCCCGGACCTGATCCACCGAGTCCTGCGCGACTCGGTCCTACTGGTGGAGCGCGATCGATCCGCGCGCATTCGTTTTGAGGTCGGGGCCCGGAACGAGTACTTCGACGTGCTGCCCTTTCTCCTGCGGTACCGCGAGGCTGCTTTGCGATGACCGACCGTGATCTCGTCGCCAAGAAGCTGGCTCGCATCGTTACCTGCCTGCACGAACTCAGAACCCTGGCGGCGGTTCACCGGATCCACGATGACGTCCGCGAGGAGAGGTTCGTTGAGCACACCCTTCAGATCGCGATCCAGTCCGCGCTGGATGTGGCCTCTCACATCGCCTCAGACGATCGCCTCGGCGAACCGGAGACGAACCGCGCGTTGTTTCAACTGCTCGCTCGTGCCGGGGTGGTGCCCGAAGACCTGGCGCAGCGTCTTGCCGAAATGGCTGGGTTCCGCAATGTGCTGGTTCATGGCTATGACGACGTCCAGATCCAGATCGTCGAAGACGTGGTGAGGAACCGCCTTGGCGACCTCGACGAGTTCGTGGCCGCAGTGAAGCGGCGCCTCAAGAGCTGACCGCTGAGCGCTAGTCGTTCGCGAGGGTCTTGGCGAAGCGGCGGACGATTTCGCCCGCGGGTTCGATGGATGAGATAGCGGCCACACTCTTGCCGGCCTGCCAGAAGTCCTTGTCGGGAGCGTCGCGCATCAGGCCGCGCTTGAGCGACCAGATCGAGCGCAGGCCATAGATCGTGCGCATCCAGTGTTTGGTCTTTCGGCCGCTCAGCATCCAGCGGGCGATCGGTCCGGCCTTTTGGCCGAGACGCTTCACCGACTCGGTGTTGAGGACGGCGACGGGCACTCCGGACAGCCTCTCGGTGGTGACCACGTCGTCGGCGCCGGCGCGGACGATGGCGTCTTTGTAGGCCTGCGGGGCCTTGCACTCGTCGGTGGCGATGAAGCGTGTGCCGAGCTGAGCCCCGGCGTAGCCGATGTCGAGGGCGCGCAGGAACTCGGCCTCGTCGCCGATTCCGCCTGCGCAGATCACCGGGACGCCGAACTCCTGGAGTTCGAGGAAAAGCTCGGTCTTGGCCAGGCCACCCAGATGGCCGCCCGCGTGCCGATTCACCGCGATCAGTCCGTCGACATTCGCGTCCATGGCCTTCTCCGCGAAGCGCTTCTCGGTGGCGTCGTGGTAGACCACCGCGCCCGCGGCGTGGGCCCTCTCGACGATCCAGCGGGGATTGCCGAGCGAAGTCACGAAGAATCGGACGCCTTCTTCGAGGGCGATGTCCACCCACTGCTCCATTCGGCGCTTGTAGGTCTCGGACGAGGCCTCGATCAAAGCGTTGAGGCCAATGGGCTTGCCGCCCGCGAGCTTGAAGATCAGACGCAGGCCTTCCCGGAAGTCGTGGCCGTGGACGTAGGTGAGGGAGATGGGTTGCACCACCCCCAGGCCACCCGCGGCGGACACCGCTGCCACCAGTTCAGGGTTGCTGCACGGGTACATGGGGCCGCAAATCAACGGCGTTTCCACCCGGGCATGGGCGAGGAAACGCCGGACAGTGTCATTTTGGAGGCGGGCAGTCATGAGGGCTTACGGGGAGGGCTCACTGTAATGCGAACCGAGGCCTCCGTCTCCGGCCGCGAGAAGAAAATCCGAACCCTCGACGGAACCCCGGGCGGACCCGCCTCGTCTACTCAGATACAAGGAAGAGGACCCTGATATGAAGAACTCTCGCGTCGCATTCACTTTTTTGACCGGCCTGACCGTGGCCAGCCTGATCGCCGCTCCCGCCTTCGCCGACGGGAAGAAGCACAAGGATCACTCCTCGTTCGCGGACGAGATTTCTTCGTGGTTCGAGGACTTCGGGGACGGCCTCGCCGACACCTTCAGCGGCCCCAAGCGCACCGCGGCTCCCTTCAAGTGGTCGGGCAAGATCGCGGAGGGGAAGACCTTCGAAGTGCGGGGGATCAATGGTCCGATCCGCGCCGTCGCCTCCACCGGATCCGAGGCGGAACTTGTCGCCATCCGCTCCGGCCGTCGCCAGGATCCCGAGTCGGTGAAGATTGAGGTGATTCAGCACGCGGGCGGTGTGACGGTTTGCGCCCTCTATCCGAGCAAGGACGAGTCCCGGCCCAACGTCTGCAAGCCCGGCGGCGGCCGCATGAACGTCCGTAACAACGATGTCAACGTCGAGTTCGAGCTTCGGGTCCCCAAGGGTGTTCAGTTCGAGGCGCGCACGGTCAACGGGTCGATCCGCGCCGAGGTTGATGGACAGGCCGCGGTTTCCACAGTTAATGGCAGCATCGAAGTCACCGCGGGCACACTGACCGAGGCCACCACGGTCAACGGCTCGATCCGCGCCGATGTGCGCTCCGACGTCAACTCGGCCGACGACATCAAGCTCTCTACCGTGAACGGTTCGGTGCGGCTGCGCCTTCCCGAGTCGGTCGACGCTGATGTGTCGGCCAAGACGGTGAACGGCGGGATCACCTCCGAGTTCGCGGAGATCGAGGTTCTGAAGAAGTGGGGACCCCGGTCGGCCTCGGGCAAGCTCGGCCGCGGCGGCCGCGACCTCGAACTCTCCACGGTGAACGGCGGCATCCGCATCACGAAGACGGAGCGGTAAGGTCCGACGGCGGACGCAAAGGCGGCCCTCGCCTGCCCTGAGCCCGTCGAAGGGGATTCGTCGAAGGGCGGCCGCACTTTGCCGTTTCGGTCGCGCGACGCGCGCCGCCGCGAGGCGTGGCTCACGTAAACTCCCCGGCTCGCCATGATTTCCCTCTCTCGTATCCAGAAGCAGTACGGCAAGCAGGTTCTGTTCATCGATGCCGCGTTTCAGCTCAATCCCGGGGAGAAGGTGGGGCTCGTGGGCCCGAACGGCGCGGGGAAGACCACGCTGTTCCGCCTGATCACCGGCGAGGAGACCGCCGACGAGGGCGAGATCTCCGTGCCGCGGAAGCTGACCATCGGCTACTTCCGGCAGGACGTCGAGGAGATGTCGGGGCGTTCGGTTCTCGACGAAGCCATCGCGGGCAGCGGGCGTCTCGGCGACCTGCACCACGAGCTGGAAGCGCTTCAGCACGACATGGGCGATCCCGGCAAGGCCGACAAGATGGACAAGATCCTCGAGCGCTTCGGTACGGTGCAGGAGGAATACGACCACCTCGGTGGTTATGCGCTGGAAGCGCAGGCGCGAGAGGTCCTCCATGGACTGGGATTCGATGACGCCACCATCGACGGCGACGTGGGTGCTCTCTCCGGCGGCTGGAAGATGCGCGTGGCGCTTGCCCGCGTCCTGCTCGGCAAACCCGACGTCCTGCTGATGGACGAGCCGACGAACCATCTCGACCTCGAATCCATCGTATGGCTCGAGTCGTTCCTCAAGTCGATCGACGCCGCACTGCTCATGACCTCGCACGATCGCGACTTCATGAACCGGATCGTCACCAAGATCGCGGAGATCGACGGGGGCGAAATCACGCTCTACACGGGCGACTACGACTTCTACGAGAAGGAGCGGGCGCTGCGTGAACTGAACCAGGAAGCACAGTTCGCCCGCCAGCAGGCCATGTTCGCCAAGGAGCAGCGCTTCATCGACCGCTTCGCCGCCCATGCGGCCAAGGCCGCCCAGGTGCAGAGCCGAATCAAGGCGCTCGACAAGATCGAGCGGGTCGAGCCGCCCAAGAAGCGGGTGGTCGTTAACTTCTCCTTCAAGACCCCGCCCCGTTCCGGCGACGAGGTGGCGGTGCTCGAAGGCGTTTCGAAGGCCTACGGCTCACGCGTGGTGCACAAGGACTTTTCGATGATCGTTCGCCGCGGCGAGCGTCATTGCGTGATGGGGAAGAACGGGGCGGGGAAGTCGACCCTCCTGAAGATGATCGCGGGTGCGCTTGAGCCCGACTCGGGGACGATCAAGCTCGGGGCCAGCCTGCGTCTTGGCTACTTCGCCCAGCAGGCGCTCGACATCTTGAACCCCGACCTCACGGTCTGGGAACAGATGGTCTCCGATTTCCCTCACGACAGCATCGGCACGCTGCGCGGCACCCTGGGCGCCTTCCAGTTCTCGGGCGAGGACGTCGAGAAGAAGGTCAAGTCGCTTTCGGGCGGTGAGAAGTCGCGGCTGGTCATGGCGCGGATGCTCCACAACCCCCCGAACTTTCTGGTTCTCGACGAGCCCACGAACCATCTCGATCTCGCCACCAAGGAGATGCTCGTCGGGGCGCTCAAGGACTTCGAGGGCACGATGATCTTTGTCTCCCACGACCGTGCGTTTCTGCGCGGCCTCTCGAATCGCGTGATCGAACTCGGTGGCGAGTCCGGAACCGAGACCGAACCTCACATTTACCCCGGCACTTACGTCGAGTACGTCGCCCGCACCGGCCACGAGGCGCCGGGAGTCCACAACTGACCGGCGAAGCCGGTCAGGCGCCGACGAACGGATTCATCACCCTGACCTTCCCGTAAAGCTGTCCGTGATTGAGGTCTTCCGTGTAGAGCGTCGTCGCTTCCAGGACGTCGGCGGCGGCAAGGATGGCCCCGTCCCAGTAAGAGGTCTGATGCTTCAGCGCCAGCTCGACGGCAGCGACGATCAGGGGATAGTCCGTGGGAACCGTTGGAAAGATGCGGTACTCGTCCATCAAGGCCAGCGCAGCCTGCGGCGTCATGGGCTTCTGGAACTTGCGGGTCACCGTGACGTAGAACTCCTGGAGCACCTGGGCGGAAAGGCCGAAGTCGGATTCTGCGATGAGTTGGAGCGCTCGGGTCCGTTTAGATGCGTCGGCTCGCGACGAGGAGGCGGCGTACACCAGGACGTTAGTGTCGAGAAAGCAACTAGCGCGCATGCAGATCGTCGCGCGTCCACGTCCGAGTTCCAGCTTCCGCCTTCGACTGACGGCTGAGCTTGATGATGCGGAGCCGCGCGCCCCTGGCCCGCGATTCACGGGCCGTGAGGCGATCAAGGAACTCTCGGATCAAGGCGTTCACCGAGGTGGAGCGCTCGGCCGCGATACGGCGAGCGTCGCGAAGAGTGGCTTCGTCCAGGGACAGCGTGACGTTCTTCATTCACACATAATACGTGGAACTGTGCTCCACACAACTCCGTGCGAAGCCCATTAGGAGTCCGTCACCGGTAGCTCGGCCAATCCCCGCGACAGGGTCTTCCGCCAGCGCAGGGATTCCGCGGGGCTGGGCCAGGCGAACGCGGGGAAAGCGAGCAGCGCTCGACCCGGAGATTCGATTGTATGCTCCCGGCACGTCTGGCGGAGGCGCGTGCCCGAAGCCGGACGCTTTGGAGGCTCCCATGAATATGCTCGCCCGGACGTCGTTATTGTCGCTGTTGCTGGCTGGCTCGCTTCCAGTCTTGGCCCAGGACCTCAGCTCCTTCGAGAAACAGGTGAGCCAGAAGACCCTGGCCAATGGTCTGCGGGTCATCGTCATCGAGACGAAGGGGGCTCCTGTCTTCTCGTTCTCGACCCGGGTGATGACGGGCTCCGACCGCGAGGTGCTCGGCATCACTGGGCTCGCCCACATGTTCGAACACATGGCATTCAAGGGCACGGACACCATTGGCACCACGAACTACACGGCGGAGAAGGTAGCGCTCGAGAAGGTCGAGAAGGCCTATGCGGCGTATGACACCGCGAAACGCCAGCCCTCCCGCGACGACAAGCAGGTGGCTGAACTCGAGAAGGTCTTCAAGGCCGCGGTGGCCGAGGCTGACGCCTTCGTGGTGAAGAACGAGTTCGGCGAAATCGTCGACCGGGAAGGCGGAGTGGGACTAAACGCCAGCACCAACGCCGATGAGACCCAGTACTACTACTCACTGCCCGCCAATCGCTTGGAGTTGTGGGCCTATCTCGAGTCCGAACGTTTCCTGAAGCCGGTGATGCGCGAGTTCTACAAGGAGCGCGACGTGGTTAATGAAGAGCGCCGTATGCGTACCGACTCGCAGCCCGTCGGACGTCTCATCGAACAGTTCCTGGCCGCGGCCTTTACCGCCCATCCTTACGGACAACCCGTGGTGGGCTGGGCGTCCGACCTCAACACCTTCTCGGCCACCGACGCCATGGCCTTCTACGAGAACTACTACCAGCCCGCGAACATGATCCTCTCCGTGGTGGGCGGCATCAAGACGGCCGAAGTCATGCCGGTGATCGAGAAGTACTTCTCGAGACTGCCCGCCAAGGATGCGCCGCCTCCGCTTCGCACCGTGGAGCCACAGCAGAAAGCGGAACGCACGGTTGTCCTTCGCGAGGCCGCGCAGCCCTTCTACATCGAGGGCTATCACAAGCCGGATGTTCGCGACCCAGATGACGCGGTCTACGATGTGCTCGGCGATCTGCTGTCGAACGGCCGCACCTCACGACTGTATAAGTCGCTGGTCCGCGACAAGAAGATCGCGGCGGCCGCCCAGGGCTTCGCTGGTTTTCCGGGAAACAAGTACCCGAGCCTCTTCGCTTTCCTCGGCGTGCCTCTGCCCGGCAAGACCCCTCAGGAGGTCCAGGCCGCGATCCGCGCCGAGCTCGACAAGGTGAAGGCCGGCGAAGTGACCGATGACGAACTGAGCATCGTGAAGAACCGGGCCCGCGCCAATCTGGTGCGACGCCTCGAAGGCAATCAGGGGCTGGCCAATCAGGTCACGTTCTTTGAATCCCGCTACGGCGACTGGCGCGCCATGTTCAAGACGGTGGATGCCATGCAGAAAGTCACAAAGGAAGATATCCAGCGCGTGGCGAAGAAGATCTTCACCGATGAGAACCGCACCATCGGCATCATCGAATCGACCACCAACGCTCCGGCGCGGAGGACAAACTGATGAAAGCCACCCTGCTTGTTCGCCCCGCTCTGGCCGCGCTCACAATCGCGGCTCTCGCTGTCCCTTCCCTCGCCGTCCGGGCCCAGGCTCAGGCCACGGACTGGAAGCAAATCGCCAAGCCTCCACTGCCCCCGTTCAAGGCCGAGGTGCCTGTTCGCATCGTCCTGCCGAACGGGATGGTGATCTTCCTGCAGGAGGACAAGGCTCTGCCGCTGATCCGCGGCACCGCCATCATCCGCGGTGGTTCGCGCGAAGATCCGGCCGACAAGGCCGGCCTCGCCTCGATCTTCGGGCAGACCTGGCGGACCAGCGGGACCAAGACCCGGACCGGCGACGCGCTCGATGAGTATCTCGAGTCTCGCGGGGCTCGGGTGGAAACCGGCGCACAGAGTGATTCCACCACCGTCTCTTTCGACACACTGAAGGACAACTTCAACGACGTTTTCGCGATCTTCACTGAACTGCTCCAGAGTCCCGACTTCAAGGATGACAAGCTGGCGCTCGCCAAGAACCAGTGGAACGCCACCATCGCGCGCCGCAATGACGACGTGGGGGGAATCGCGGCTCGTGAGGCGCGCAAGCTCGGTTACGGCGCCGATTCGCCCCTCACTCGAACCCCCGAGTACTTCACGGTCGCGGCGGTCACCAAGGACGACCTCGCCAGGTGGCATGCCACCATCGTGCAGCCTAACAACATCATCCTGAGCGTTATCGGCGACTTCGATGCGAAGGCGATGGAGGCGACACTGCGTAAGGCCTTCGGCGCATGGAAGAAGGGCCCGGCATTCCCGCGCCAGAAGTTCACGGTGGGTGATCCGAAGCCCGGCGTCTATTTCGTTCCACGCGACGATGTGAACCAGAGCCAGATCCGCATGGTCCACGCGGGGACGACGCGCAGCAATCCCGACTACTACGCGATCACCGTGATGAACGAGGTTTTCGGTGGCGGCTTCTCGGCGCGCCTGTTCACCAATATCCGCTCCAAGAAGGGCCTTGCCTATTCCGTGGGTGGCGGTGTGGGTTCGGGGATGGACATCCCGGGGCTCTTCCAGCTCTCGATGGGAACCAAGAGTTCCACCACCGCAGCCGCCATCGACGCTCTCTATGAGGAGATGGACAACCTCAAGAAGGCTCCTCCCACCGAGGCCGAACTCAAAGGAGCCAAGGACGCGATCTTGAACTCGTTCATCTTCCGCGTTGATACGAAGCGGAAGGTGATGATCGAGCGTGTGAACAACGAGTTCTACGGACTGCCGCCCGATCTCCTCGATCAGTTCGTTCCCGCCATTCAGAAGGTGACGGTTGCGGATGTGACCCGCGCCATCGAGAAGTACATCCATCGCGACAAGGTGGCGATCCTCGTGGTCGGCAAGAGCCAGGACTTCGACCGGCCGCTGTCGTCGTACGGGCCGGTGACGCCGATCGACATCACGATTCCACAGACGAAGGCGGCCGCACCCGTGCCGGGCGCCGCTCCCGCGGGGGCGCCAGCGGCCACAGCGGCGCCTGCTCCGAGTTCGCCCGAAGCGAAGGCCCTCTTCGCCAAAGTGATCGAGAGCCTCGGAGGCGCGGCTCGGGTGATGGAAGTGAAGAGCTTCCGCGAGAAGGCCACCATGGTCACAAAGACACCCAACGGCGAACAGACCGTCGACGTTGAGGCCTGGACATGGGTCAATCCTCCCGATCGGCAGCGCCAGGTGCTGAGTGTGAACGGCATGACCGTTATCCGGGTGTTGACGCCCGAGTCCGCTTTCATGGTCACGCCCATGGGAGTTCAGGACACGCCCGCGTCACAGAATGCCGGCGCGCTTCGCGATCAAAAGTGGGGCGCTCTGGTACTGGCGCAGAAGGCCGGTGATCCCAAGCTCGGTCTCTCGGTGGCGCCCGGCGAGAAGATCGGCGACGTCGACACTCGGTTGCTCACGCTCACCCTGGATGGCGCCGACGCCAAGTGGTACGTGGACCCCGCCACCGGGAAGGTCTTGCGGCGAATTACCCAGTCAGGACCGAGCCCACAGGCCATTGATTTCACCGACTTCCGCACCGTCGGAGGCATGAACGTCGCATTCAAGCGCACGATCTCCACGGGTGGACAGCAGATGGGCACCGTCACGCTCCAGGAGTACGAAATCAATCCGGTCGTCGATCCCAAGGTGTTCGAACGCCCCGCGAAGTAAAGGAACGCCCCGCGACCGGGCGAAGAGCCACAGCAGAGGCTCGTTCCAGATATCGTACTTTACGTACGGTACGACTGATGGCATAGTATGACTGCATGATCGATCGGCCCTTCTGGCAGCACCGCATCGAGGGCGCGTGGCGGGAAGCGCCCATCGTATGGCTTTCCGGCGTACGGCGTGCCGGCAAGACGACTCTCGCCCGATCACTCGGGGCCGAACGGGCGGTGTACATCAACTGCGACCTGCCCGCCGTGGAAGAGATGGTTCGCGATCCAGTGGTTTTCTACCGCTCCTGTGAAAAACCCATGGTCGTCCTCGACGAGGTTCACCAGTTGCGTGACCCGGCCCGCCTGCTCAAGATCGGCGCCGATGAGTTCCCCAAGCTGAAGATCCTGGCGACCGGATCATCGACGCTCGCGGCCGGCCGGAAGTTTCGGGACACGCTCACCGGGCGCAAACGCATGGTCCACCTGCTGCCTGTCTTGCTCGATGAATTGCCTGCCTTCGGTGAGGCGTCGCTTGGCCGTCGGCTTCTCCACGGAGGGCTTCCGCCTGCCCTTCTGGCGGAGCCCAAGCAGCCCTCGCTCTATCGCGAATGGCTGGACTCGTTCTTCGCTCGAGACATCCAGCGCCTTTTCGGATTCCGGGACGTGAACCGTTTTAACGCCTTCTTCGAATACTGCCTCCGGCAGAGCGGGGGACAGTTCGAGCCGACGAAAGCGGCCAGTGCCGTTGGCATCACCCGTCCCACGGTGGAGAGCCATTTGAGAGCCCTCGAAGTGACGCACGCGATCACCCTGGTCCGGCCGTTTCACGGCGGAGGCCGGAACGAGATTGTCCGACAACCGAAGATCTTTGCCTTCGACACCGGTTTCGTCAGTTGGGCCCGTGGCTGGGAACCTCTGCGTCCCGATGATTCCGGCACCCTTTGGGAACACCTTGTGCTCGAGAGCCTTCAAGCGAAGTTCCCCGACGATCCGATTCGATACTGGCGCGACAAACGGGGTCTCGAAGTGGACTTCGTGCTTGCCCGGAGGCGGGATGAAGTTGACGCCATCGAATGTAAATGGAGTCCGAGTGCGTTTGATGCAGCGGCCCTCAAGGTGTTCAGGACTGCCTACCCGAAAGGCCGCAACTATTTGGTGACCCCCGGGGCGGAGCGGCCCTATGAGCAGCGCATCGGAGGCTTGGACGTGACTACGTGCACGCCCGCCGGACTCGTAGGCTAAGGGATCGCTGAGCGAGTGGACCACGGCTCTGGCTCGATCGAAACGGAGTCGTTCATCGCGACGCGGCCCGGCTCGACTGTTGTGCCGTAGACCCCGAGTTGTCCGTTGCGTTGCTGAGCGACGGCGCGAAGGACCGCGGGGCCGCGGACGCCGGTGACGGGGTCGATCGTGATCACCACGCAGCGGCCGTCCCTCTTGTCAACGCGCATGCGAAGACCGCCGATCGTCAAAACACGCCCCACCCAAGAGTCCTCGAGGAAGGGTGTCGCCTCCGTCGCTTCGACGAGGAAGTTCGGTCTGAACCGTTGGACGTCCAGCGAGGCGTCAACCATTTCGCCCAGGCGAGCGATGGTCTGGGTGGTGATCAGGGAGAGCGGGAAGGTGTCAAACACCCCTCGGTCCTGCTTCACCGCCCGCAACCCGCCCGCGCTCAGCTCAGCGCCAAGGGCTGGGTCGATCACGTCCCGCACGAACCCTGAAGGACTCGTCACGAGTGTCGCCGATTGATCCGGTCGATCGGGCTCGGCGAAGGCCGGACGGTAGCGGCTCATGTCTCCGCGTTCGCGCAGCGTGAACCACGGGAATCCACTACGGGGTGCGTCGTTGCGAATGAAAGCCCAGCGTCGATCGCCGGCGAGTCCGTGCCAGGAGACATCGACCTCTGACAGGGCGTCGGCCCCCATCGACTTCACCGGGTAGCGCCACAAACCCACCACCCGACCAACCAGTCTGCCGTCTCGAGAAAAATCCATAGCAACCTCCGAAGAGGCGCCCTTGTGTTCAATCGAGACCCTCGTCGAGCGTGGCGGATTTCATCCGCTGCAGCGCCCCTCGACAAAGGGTGTGCGACCGCCATGGCCGCACGACGAGCGGAATTGAACAGGATGGGGCTCCTTTGTCAAGCCTTGAAGGGAGCCCCCGAGATGGCCCGCTCTGCTAACGTCCCGCCCCTACCTTCCCAGTTTCCGCTCAGGAGCCCACATCGTTGAGATCCGCCGGCTTACATCGTGTCGCTCTCGCGTTTTGGGGCATCGGCATCGGCGCTGTTTCCCAGGCTCAAGGGCAGGGAACCGTGGTCATCGGGAAAGAAACGAAGAAGACCATCGGAATCGTCACCGGTCTCGAAGCCGGAGATGTCGCCTGTTATGTCTCCTTGAAAGATGACCGCGGCGCGGCGTTTCAGGAGTTGGCCGATTTCTCGATCTGCGAGCAGAGAGCGCTGGTCGGCAAACGCGTGACGCTCACCTACAAGCTCGAGAAGGTCATGGCGGACACGTGTCAGGGCGATCCCGCCTGCAAGGACACGAAGACCGTGGCCCTCGTTACCACGGTGAAACCGTTGGCCGGGAAGGCCGGCGCGGCGCCCGCGAAGGCGACGCCCGCGCCCGCGAAGGCGACGCCCGCGCCCGCGCAGACCTCCTTCTGCACTCCGATGGAGGAAGTGGTCTTCGCCTGCCCGACCGGCACGAAGCTCGTCTCCGTATGCGCGTCGAAGGGCGCCTCCGCGAACCAGGGTTATGTGCAGTACCGCTTCGGCAAGCCCGACTCACGGGATCCACTCGAGCTGATCCATCCCGAAGGCGAAGTGGCGCCGTCGCGCGCCGCCACGGGAGAGAACGTCCCGTTCGCGGGCGGCGGGGGAGCGTGGCTTCGTTTCCGTAAGGGAGACACGGCGTATGTCGTCTACAGCGGCATCGGGAAGTGGGGTCCGAAGGGCGAGACAATGGAGAAGCAGGGTGTGGTGGTCGAGCGCGGCGGCTCAACTCTGGCGAGCCTCTCCTGCACAGGGCCGCTGCTTGGCGGACTGGGGCCCGACTGGTTCGAGAGAGCCGGAGTTCAGTCGCGGGGCGAGGACTTCCTCTTCCCCGATCCTCCGGCCACCAAACGACGCTGAACGACGCGGGGGGCTCCAGGAGGGGCATTTCCGGCCGCCCGGAACCAATCTCCAACGAGCAACGTCTAAGTGGACAAGGATGGGTGTGCTTGCCGCACCATTCAAAAAACCGAATCTCAGGAGAATCCCCTTGCGACAGACCTCTCTAGTCACTGCGCTCGCCTTGTTGGCCGCGCCCCTCGCCGCCGCAGCGGCCGAGACGCTGAAAGTCCCGTTCGAGTATCACAAGCTCGACAACGGTCTCAAGGTGGTCCTCTCGAAGGACACCACCGCGCCCACCGCCACGGTCACCGTGTACTACAACATCGGTTTCCGCATCGAACCGAAGGGGCGCACCGGCTTTGCTCATCTTTTTGAACATCTGATGTTCCAGGGGTCGAACAATCTCGGGAAGATGGAGTTCGTGAAGCTGATCCAGAAGAACGGCGGGGTGATGAACGGCTCCACCCGTTTCGACTTCACCAACTACTACCAGGTGGTGCCCGCGAACACCGTCGAAACCGTCCTGTGGGCCGAAGCCGACCGGATGAAGGGCCTGGCCATCGACAAGGACAACCTGGTTAATCAGCAGGGTGTGGTCAAGAACGAGGTGAAGGTCAACGTTCTGAATCAGCCCTACGGAGGCTTCCCCTGGCTCGATATGCCCATGGCCGCCAATACCAATTGGTACAACGCGCACAACTTCTACGGCGATCTGGCCGAACTCGATGCCGCCACTCTTGAAGACGCGAAGAAGTTCTTCGAGACCTACTACGCGCCCAACAACGCGGTGGTGGTGGTGTCCGGCGACATCGATCCCGCGCAGACTCTCACCTGGATCCGGAAGTACTTCGGGCCCATCAAGGCCTCGGCCCTTCCTCCCCGCCCGGACATCTCCGAACCGCGTCAGGATCAGGAAAAGCGCGGCGTGAAGGAGTACCTCGAAGCGCCTCGTCCGGCCCTCGCCGTGGCGTACCACGCCCCGAAGCGCATGACCGCCGAGTATTTCGCCATGGGTCTCATCGATCAGATCCTCCTTCAGGGCAAAGACAGCCGGCTCTATCAGGCCCTCGTCCAGGAGAAGGGCTACACCGACGATGTCATGGGCGGCATCAACTCCGACCTCGGAAATCTTTTCGACATCAACGGCCCCACCGCCTTTCAGGCCTATCTCTTCCACGACAAAACCACGCCGCCGGCCGCGATCCTGGATGTTTTCGACACTGAGGTCGAGAAGCTGCGCACCACGCCCATCGACAAGGCCACTCTCGATCTGGCCAAGGTGAAGGCCCGTTCGTGGCTCTACGCACAGATGGAGGACTTCTTCGGCTTCGGTCGCGCCAACCTCCTCGCCTCGTTCGCCCTCTTCGACGACGACCCGGGGAAGATCAACACTCTCGAAGCCGAGTTCGAGAAAGTCACACCCGAGCTGATCATGAAGACCGCGCAGGAGTACCTGCGCAAGACAAACCGCACCATTTTGACTGTGCCCGGCAAGCCCGAAGCCCCCAAGGTTCAGAAGCCCGGCGTCGGATTCTGAGGAAAGAACCCATCATGAAGAACTTCCGAATCCTCGCCGTCGCCGCGGCCAGCCTGGTTTCCGCCGTGGCGCTCGCTCAGTCTCCGGTGAAGGAGACGCCTCCAGTCCCTGCCCCGCCGCGCGACTTCGCCCTGCCCGCGCCGAAGCAGTTCGTGCTCGACAACGGTCTGCGCGTGACACTGGTCAATTACGGCGACACCCCCAAGGTCAACGTGGGCCTCTACGTGGCCGCGGGCAACAGCTACGAATCCGCGAGCGAAGTCTGGCTCGGCGATCTCACCGCCCAGCTCATGCGCGAAGGCACGGCCACGAAAACCGGGCCCGAGATCTCGCTCGCCGCGGCCCGCATGGGCGGCCAGGTCGACATCAATGTCGGCGTAGACACCGCGAGTGTCACCGGTTCGGCCTTGTCGGAGTTCGCTCCTGACCTTGCAGAGCTCGTGGCCGACCTCGCACTCCATCCGAAGTTTCCGGCCGGCGAACTCGATCGTCTGAAGGCCGACAACCTCCGCCGGCTCTCCATCGCGAAGAGCAATCCCCAGCAGATGGCCACCGAGAAGTTCCGCGAGGTGCTCTACGGCAACCATCCCTACGGCCGCATCTTCCCAACGGAAGCGCAGATGAAGGGTTACACCCTGGCCCAGGCGAAGGCCTTCTACGAAGCTAACTGGGCGGCCGCCAGGGCGCGTCTTTACGTCGTCGGTCGTTTTGACGCCGCCGCCGCGGAAGCGGCCATCCGCTCCGCCTTCTCTTCATGGAAGAAGGGGACCATGTCCCATCCTCCTGTGGCGAAGCCGCGGGCCGATCGGGCCGTGTATATCGTCGATAAGCCCGGAGCGGTTCAGACCACACTGATCGTCGGGCTGCCCACCATCGACGCCTCTCATCAAGACTCCATCGCTCTCTCGGTCACGAACAGTGTGCTCGGCGGCTACTTCTCCTCGCGCATGACCGCCAACCTGCGCGAGAGCAAGGGCTACACCTACTCGCCCTTCTCGGCCGTGCAGAACCGCTATCGCGACGCCAACTGGGCCCAGAACGCCGACGTCACCACCACGGTGACCGGAGCCTCGCTCAAGGAGATTTTCTTCGAGATCGACCGGCTCCAGGCCGAGCCTCCTACCGCGGCCGAACTCGAGTCCGCGAAGAACTACATGCTCGGCACCTTCGTGCTGCGCAACTCCGACCGCGCCGGCATCATCGCCCAGCTCGAGTTCATCAACTTCCACGGCCTTCCCGCTGACTACCTCAACACATACGTGGGCAAGGTACGCGCCGTAACCCCGGCCATGGTTCAGGAGATGACCCGCAAGTACATCGACGACAGCAAGACCGCCATCATCGCGGTGGGCGATCGGAAGCAGATCGAAGATCAGGTCAAACCTTACGGCCCGGTCGGGTCGACGTCCCGGTAGTCCGGTGCGGCGGACCTGCCGACGAGCGTTCACGGCACTTGCCCTGGGCCTGGTCTTCGCTCCGCCTGCCCTTGCTCAGGCTCCATCTCCGGACCCGTCAGCACTTCCCCGGCTGGTCCCGGTGACGGCCACGCGTCTGGTGGGCGAGATCAAACTCGACGGCGTTCTCGAGGACGCCGAGTGGTCGGGAGCGGGCCGGATCGACACGTTCTTCGAGACGGTGTTCGGCGACAACCGGCCTCCGCATGTCACCACCGTGGCCTACGTCGCCTACGACGCGAAGTACCTCTACGTCGGACTGCGTTGCGACGATCCTGATCCCGCGAAGATCCGCGCGCCCTACACCGACCGCGATCAGGTCGTCGGCACCGATGACAACGTCGCGGTCTTCATCGACACCCAGGGCGACAAGCGGGTGGCCCAGGAGTTCCGGGTCTCGCCCCGGGGCATACAGGGCGATGCCGTGTTCAACGATTCCTCCGGCAACGAGGACTTCTCGCCCGACTTCTATTACGACACCGCCGCGAAGATTACCGAGAAGGGTTGGACTGCGGAGATGCGGATTCCCTTCTCCTCCCTGCGCTACAAGCCGGTCCCGGAACAGCAGTGGGGCATCATGATCTGGCGGAACTACCCGCGCGACCGGCGGTATGCGATCTACTCGTCGCCCATTCCCCGCGGCGCCAACTGCTACGTCTGCAACAGCGGCGATCTGCGCGGTCTCTCGGATCTCCCCACCTCGCGCCATCTGGTGGTGGCGCCCTACGCGAGCGGCCAGGATGTGAAACGTGCGTCGCGGCCCGGCGGCCCTCTCACCGGCGACGGCGCCGAGTCGAGCTTCGGCCTCGACTTCAAGTGGACGCCGTTTGCGAGCACCGCCATCGACCTCACCATCAATCCCGATTTCTCCCAGGTCGAGACCGACACCGCCCAGATCGCAGTGAACAACCGCTTCGCCCTCTTCTTCCCGGAGAAGCGCCCCTTCTTCCTCGAGGGTGTGGATCTTCTCGATACGTCGATTCCCGTCTTCTACTCGCGCTCGATCACCTCCCCGCGTTTTGGCGCGCGTGTGACCGGGAACGCTTCGGGCGTGAGTTACACCGCACTGCTCGCTCGCGACGAGGGCGGAGGCAGCGTGATCCTGCCCGGCGCTCTCGGCTCGGATTTCGCTCCCCAGGACTTCGAATCGAACGTGGGCGTTTTCCGCGCGCGTCGGGAGCTGGGGCAGAGCTTCATCGGGGCCATGGCCACCCTCAAGGAGAACGAGGGTGGGTCGTTTAATCGTGTGTTCAGCATGGATTTCCAGTGGCGACCGAGCGACAAAGACCGCGTTTTTGGGCAGGCCCTCATCTCCCGAACCAAGACGCCGGTCTATCCGACGTTCGCTCCGGAGTGGGATGGCCAGAGGCTGAACGATCGCGGCTTCCTGCTCGGCTGGGCCCGAAGTGCGGCGCGCTACGACTTCTCCACACGATTCAACGACCTGGGCAGCCGTCTCCGCGCCGACCTCGGCTTCGTGCCTCAGGTTGGCTACCAGCAGTTCGACCTCGAGACGGGTTACAAGATCTACCCCAAAGGGATGCTCAGCTTCGCCAGGGTCTACGCCTCGGGGCAATACGTGGTCGATCACGAGGGGGACGTCATCTCCCGGGAGGCGACGCCGCTGGCCGTGTTCATGTTAGGGAAGAAGAACCTCCAGGCTTTCGCGGGTTTGTCGGTCGGTTCCTACCGCACGGGCCCGGAACTGCTTACCCGAAAGCGGGTGAACTACTTCGTTCAGGCCGATCCCTCGCGTCGGTTCACGCGTCTCAGCCTTCAGGGCTACGTGGGTGAGGACATCGACCTCGCCACCGCGCGCGTGGGGAATGGTGGTGCGGTGACCGCGGTCGCCACACTTCGTCCCGAACCACATCTGACCATCGAGGCCATCGCGTCCACTTCATGGCTCGATGCGAAGGAAGGGGATGGACGTCTCTTCTCCGCCAACATCCAGCGGGTGAAGGCCACCTACAATGCCTCGGCCCGCGCCTTCCTTCGCCTGATCGCGCAGCACACCTCAAGCCGCCGCAGTTCGCGCGCCTCCGAGTTCAAGGATGCGGGATTCTCGGCCTCGGCGCTGTTCAGCTACCGGATCAACTGGCAAACCGCGCTCTTCATCGGCTACGGCGACGAACGCGCGCTGGGTGACGAAGACCGGCTCGAGCGTACCGGGCGTCAGTTCTTCGCCAAGGTGTCATACTCGTTTCAACGTTAGTCAGGAGACGCATCATGGCCCAAGGCCTCACTCGGTTCTCGCTCATCGTCGCAAGTTTGCTCGCCGTGGGGGTTGGGGTTCCAGCCCCAGCCCAGACCGCGCCCGCCCCTCCAGCACCTCCAGCCGCGCCCTCGGCCCAGGAACTGGCGGCGATCAAGGTTCAGCAGACCGGCGATTGGGCGAAGACGGCCGTCGCCTACGAAGACCTGGTGAAGGCCGAACCAGATAATCCCCGCGCGGTCTTTGGACTGGGGGCTTCGCTTCACGAAACCGGCCGGCCGAAAGAGGCCATCCCGGTGCTCCAGCGTGCGCAGACTCTTGGCTATCAGCCGGCAACCCAGGTTCGCTTCCGGCTGGCCCGCGCCTACGCCAGAGTCGGGGACAACGCCGCGGCCATCGGCGAACTTCAGCAGATCGCGGCAGCTGGCTTCACTAATCTGCCCCTACTCCAGAACCCCGACTTCGACTCGCTCAAGGGCGATCCCGGATTCGACGCGGTGGTCAAGAAAGTCACTGCCAACGCCAGTCCGTGCGAGGCCGATCCGGAGTTCCGTCGTTTCGACTTCTGGGTGGGGGAGTGGGACGTGCAGCAGACCGGGGTGCCCCGCGCTCCGGTGGGTGCTTTCAGCCGTGTCGACAAGATCCTGAACGGCTGCGTCATCCTCGAGAACTGGGCGCCCGGACGGGGCGGTCCTCAAGGCAAGAGCTTCAATACCTACAACACGGTCACGAAGAAGTGGGAGCAATATTGGGTCGACGCCACTGGCCGGATCACTCACTACTTCGGTGAGTTCCGCGAGGGGACGCTCCACTACGAGGCCGATCAGTTCGGCTCGGGCAGCAAGGTGCGTATGACCTTCTTCAACCAGGGACCCGACGAGGTCCGGCAGCTGGGGCACATCTCCACCGACGGCGGCAAGACGTGGGCGGTGTCGTTCGACCTGACCTACATCCGGAAGAAGTAGCCACCGTTCATTCCTGGGCCTGCGGGAACCCTCGGAGCGAGCGATAGAACGGCAGATCGTGGTTGGGCCAGATCCAGGCCCCCGTGTCTCGGCCGAGGGTCTTCAGCTTTCGGATGCTCGCCACCGCCTCGTCGTGGCCGCCTTCGCGGAACCCGCCCGGCGCTACCTCGTCATCGAGATTCTCCTGAAGATCGGCGGCGTCCCCGGCGAGGAGGATGGGCCGGCCCCTCGGAAGTTCGATCAGCATCGACATGTGACCGGCGGTGTGGCCCGGCGTCATCACCGCGGTGACGCCCGTGGCCACCGCGTATGGACCCGTCTGGAGGGCGAAGTTGAAGGGCCTGCCATCGTCGTCAAGCAGATCGTCTGCGAACACCGAGGTGTCGACGCCGCGGTGCGCCGCTTCGACTTCTTCGCGGTGGACGTGGATCTCCGCTCCGCATCCGAGGCGCTTCAATTCCTTGAGCCCGCCCACGTGATCGAAATGGAGATGGCCGATGAAGAGGACGTCGATGTCCTTCACGCCGAGCCCCAGGCGTTCGAGATAGCGAGGGAGCCGCTGCTCCTCCGTCATCTCCGGCGCACCGAAGTCGAAAACGGCGGGATCGTAGTAACGGGCGCGGAGCGCGGGGTCGTGGATCTTCGCGTGGTCGCAGCCCACGTCGTAGAGGATGCGACCGTTCGCGGTTTCGATCAGGTAAGCGAGGATGGGTGCGTCGATTCGTTGTCCCTTCCCCCGCTGCCAGGTGGAGATGGACTTGTCGTAGCGATGGGTGGCGGTGAGCAGCGGCCACAGGCGCCTCGCTCCGGTCATCGGTCGGCTCGGGCCCGGGGACGGCGGTTCGGGGGAGGATGGGGCATGCGTGCGGTGAGGCTATATCCATCGATGCGGTCCACGACTTCGGCGCTAGACTTGCCAGGCAACCTTGACCACATCCACCCTTCCCGGAGACATTCACAGCCGTCTTGCCGCGGGCGAGCGCAATTTCCAGGGCGAGACGCTTTCAGGAGTAAACCTGCGCGGGGCGGACCTGCGTGGAGTCAATTTGCGGGCCGCGAGCCTGCGGGGCGCCAACCTTCACGGCGCTGATCTTCGCGAGGCGCGTCTCGGCCGCGCCGATCTCGGCATGGCCGATGTCGGCATGGCCGACTTCGCTTCCGCCGACCTGACCGGCGCGGATTTTCGCGGGGCGAACCTCAAAGGCGCGAATTTCGGCAAGGCAACCCTCGACGGAGCCAATCTCCGCGGCGCCGACATGAACGGTGCTGATCTCGGCAACGCTCAGCTGATCCGAGCCGATCTGAGCCGCGCCGACCTCGCCCTCGCCGACCTGAGCCGCGCCGATCTGCGGGGCGTCGACCTGCGCGGAGCCGTCCTTACCGGGGCCAATCTCAAGGACGCAAGCCTGCTGAGCGCCACCCTCCATGGCGCCGATCTGCGGGGCGCGGATCTGACAGGCGTCAATCTGCGCGCGGCCAACCTCACCGACACCCGGCTCGATGATGCGAACCTCACCAATGCCTCGGCGGGATCGACAGTGTTCGCCGATCTCGATCTGCGTCAGGCCCGGGGTCTCGAGACCATCCACCATGCATCTCCGTCCACCGTGGGCACCGACACCCTCGCCTGGTCGATGGGGAGAATCCCCGAGGGCTTCCTGAGGGGTTGTGGCCTGGCGGTGTGGGAAATCCTGGCCGCCCGTCAGTACGACACCTCACTCTCTCCCGCACAGATCGAGGACCTCGAGCAACGCACTCTCCAAGCGAGAACACAAGCGCGCCTGCCCCGCAGACGCGTCCTCATTTCCTACTCCGCCATGGATGTGCCCTTTGTGGACGAGTTGCGGCGGCTCTTGCTCGAACGCGGCGTCCACGCCTGGGTGGCGGCCCACGAGGACAAGGGCGCAGTGCGCGAGCGGCAATCGAAGCTCGCCATCGACCACGATCTCACCCTGCTGCTCGTCCTGTCGCAGAGTTCCGTGCAGAGCGACTGGGTCGAGCACGAGCTGCGCCTCGCACGCAAACTCGAGAAGGCCGCCGGCGAAGACGTCCTGTGCCCGGTGAGCCTCGACGACTCCTGGAAAACCTCTCCCTTCCAGACCCGGATCACCGACAAGATTCCCGAGGCCGAAGTGGCGTCCTTCGCGGAGTGGCGCGATCCGGCGAAGATGGACGCGGCCCTCTCGCGGCTGCTCGAGGCCATCACCCCCACACATCCCGCGCCGCAATAGCTGGATCGAGGGGAATCGAATAAACTAGCCGGGCAGACGTAGCTCAGCTGGTTAGAGCGCCTGATTGTGGATCAGGAGGTCCCCGGTTCGATCCCGGGCGTCTGTACCATTTCAAGGGCCAGAGTGAATCTGGCCCTCCAATGCCGGGGGGCGGTAAACGACCCCGCCCCCCAAACCCCCAACCGCTTCGTCATTGCGAGGAGGCCGTCGCAGGGCTTCCCGACGAAGCAACCCCGCCCCACCACTACCCACCCCATGGAACTTGTTCAAGCTGCGCTTGCTCGCGGCCTTCGTGATCTCCTGCCGGGGGAGATGATCGCCCGGCAGAGGATGATCGCTACCATCCAGGGGGTCTACGAGCTTTACGGCTTCGTGCCCATCAGCACTCCCGCCATCGAGCACTTGCGTGTTCTTGCGGGCTCAGGTGGAGCCGAGGCTTCCGCCTCGATCTTCCGGGTGCAGGGTCCCGAAGACGACCCCCTCGGCCTCCGCTTTGACCTCACTGTCCCCCTCTCGCGGCTGATCGCCCAGTATCCCGAGTTGCCGCGGCCCTTCCGCCGCTACCAGGTGGGGCCGGTCTATCGCGCCGACAAGCCGGGGCCGGGCCGCTTCCGCGAGTTCACCCAGTTCGACCTCGACTCTGTGGGCGTGCCTTCGGAGATCGCAGACACCGAGATCATCGCGGGGATGTGCGACACACTGACCGCACTCGAGTGTGGTCCTTTCCGCGTGCGCTTCTCGAGCCGCGGCGTCCTCAACCTGCTGATGCCGCTCGCCGGCATCGACCAGGGCCTTGCCGCCGACGTCTTCCGCGTGCTCGACAAACTCGACAAGATCGGCATCGAGAAGATTCGCAAGGAACTCACCACGGGCTACAAGGACGAATCGGGCGACACCATCGAAGGCGTCGGTCTGCGCATGGAGCAGGTGGGCCTCATCGAGAAATTCCTCGCCATCAAGGGCGAAACCCGCGACGAGATCCTCGCTGGAGTGATCGATGTCTTCAGCGGCGTATCCGGCTCGACCGAGGCCATCGAGCCCCTGGCCCGCATCTCGCGTCATCTGAAGAGCCTCGGCTATCACGAAGACCGCGCGGTCATCGACCTTTCCATCGCTCGCGGGCTTGCGTATTACACCGGCCCCGTTTTCGAGGCGGTGCTGCTGGACGCGCCGGAGTTCGGTTCGGTCTTCGGCGGCGGCCGCTACGACGACCTGGTCATGCGGTTCCTCGGAGAGCGCGTTCCCGCGACCGGCGCTTCCATCGGCGTCGATCGCCTGCTCGCCGCGCTCATCAAGCTCGGACGAACGGGCAAGCGCCGCGCCACCGCGCACGTGCTCATCACCACCATCGATCCCGCCCTCACCGACGACTACCTGGCCATGACCTACGAACTGCGCCGCGCCGGCGTGCCCGCCGAAATGTACCTCGGCGCGGAAAAGGGCCTGGGCAAGCAGATCAAGTACGCGGACAAGTGCGGCATTCCCCTGGTCGTGATCTACGGCTCCGACGAGAAGGCCAAGAGCACGGTCACGCTCAAGGACCTCGAGGCCGGGGCCGCAGCCGCGGATGCGCTTCAGAAGGACCGCACCCAGTGGCGTCAGCTCCGCCCGGGGCAGTTCGAGGTCGCGCGCACCGACCTCGTGAAAGCGGTCAAGGACTTCTCCCAGGATCGGTGACGCAGTGGGCCAAACGGCCCCTTGCGCGCTCCCCTTTGTTCAGCGTACCGTAGCCTCGTTCTTTCTGGAGGCTCCATGCAAGACCCGAACTGGGAATACGACGCCGTATCGGTGGTCGGAAACGAGGAAGTGGCCAAGGCCTTCGCCATGCACGCGAATGGCTGGGAGTTCATGCAGGCCTGGACCTCCCATTCAAGCGGCGACTGGCTGTTCTTCCGCCGTCCCAAGACCGCCGAGCCGTACGACATACGGACTTTGTAGGACGTTACGGTCGGGGTTCGCTCTTTCCCCGGCTCGCCAGGTAGTCGCGCAGGCGGGCGAAGGCCTGGCCTCGATGCGAGATCGCGTCCTTCATCTTCCTCGGCAGTTCTCCAGTGGTGCAGCCCGAGGGAGGATGGAAGAAGATCGGGTCGTATCCGAAGCCGTTCACTCCGCGAGGCCGCGACACGATCAGCCCGTCCACGCGTTGCTCGGTCTCGAACAGGATGAAACCGGGCGAGGCCAGGGCCACCGCGCAGGTGAAATGTGCGGTCCGCTTCTCCTCCGGCACATCGCGCAAGCGCCGCCAGATTTCCTGGAAGCGCTGGGGGTAGGAGGCCTTCTCCCCGCAGAACCGGCTCGAGTACACACCGGGTTCGCCGTTCATGGCGTCGATCGAAAGGCCCGAATCGTCGGCCACCGCGGGCAGGTTCGAGATCTTCGAATAGTGCAGCGCCTTCAGTCTGGCGTTACCGGGGAACGTGGTCTCGGTCTCCTCGGGGCTGTTCTCGATGCCGAGGTCGCGGGGGAACACGAAGCGGAAGGGCAGGCCGGAGATGAGGCCCTCGATCTCGCGGAGCTTGTCGCGGTTCTGGGTGGCGATCAGGATGTCACGCATGGGAGCGGGGATTCTCCCACGCGATACGTATACTTACGCCCTCGTGCGCCTGTAGCTCAGCTGGATAGAGCGGCAGCCTTCTAAGCTGCGGGCCAGGGGTTCGAGTCCCTTCAGGCGCATTGCCCTCCTCCTTCACCATGCGGCCCGCTACCGCATCCAGCCGCGGCGGCGATAGACCACAATGCCCAGACGCTCGTGGATGATGGAGCCGAAGGAGGCCAGGCGTTCTTCGGGTTGATCGAGGGTCTCGAGGTCGAACCGCGTTTCTCTCGCAGGCGATGCCATCACGTCGAGATCGAGAGCCTCCAGCACGGCGGCTCCGCGGAACGTGTGGGTGGGCGACGATGTCACGATGATCCTCTTGAGGCCTCGCGCCTTGAGGTAGTCCGCAGCCAGCAACGCTTCGTCGTGGGTGTTGCGGACCGGGCTCAGCACCACCAGCTCCACCTCAGGCGCGAAGCGCGCGAGCATGGCCTTGGCGAAGGGAGCCTGCTGCGCATAAGGCGGAGGCACTTCGCTGATCATCAGCCGGGGCGCGTGGCCGTCCTTCACCAGTTCGAGGCCGCGGTACAGGCGGGCGAGCTGCACCGAAGTGGGGTCGCCATCGGCCTGCATACGGCTCGACAACACGAGGACCGCGTCTGAAGGGCGCAGAGCGTCGCTGCGCACGAGGCCCGTGGCCAGCAGGCGGCTGACCGGGCCGTAGGTCACGGCGATCCACATCAGGGCGAGGCCCGCGCTCACCACGTAAAGCGGCGTGCGCAGCCGCGTGGTCGCGCAGACGGCTCCGATGATGGCGCCCAGAGGCAAGAGAAAACCGCGATCGCCCCAGAAGGAAACGAGGGAAGTGAGGTCGAGATCGCGGCAGAGGAGGCCCGACATCAGGCCGAGGGCCGCCCCCAGGGCGGCCTGCTCGCGCCGGGTCACCGCTTCTTTCCGCCCTTTGGAGACTTGAGCCGGAAGCCGAGCTGATTCACCACCACGCGCTGGTGGCCATCCGAGGGACGGTTCTGCACACCGCCTTCGGCCTGGATGTAGAGGGTGGTCGACCCGCCGCCGTCGAGGTTGATGGCGTTCGCCACACCGTCGCGGATGAAGATCTCGCTCATCTCCGGCCCGGTGAACCCGAGAGCCTGCTGCCGTCTGCCGTCAGCCACCAGGATCACCACCGTTCCGTCCTTGCGCAACCCCAGGGCGGTGCGGGGATGGCGCACGGTCATGAACTTCTCAACCGCAGGTGAGGCGCGTCCCTCCTCGACCAAGCGCGGCCGGCCGGACACCGCGGCCACGAGGCCGATGGAGGGGGAGAGGACGCGGTCCTTCTGAACCTTCCCCCGGAAGATCGACGCGGTTCCGTCGCGGAAGAAGGCCATGGTCATGGGGCAACCTTCGTAGACCGAGGTCCAGAGGCGGCCCTCGCCCGCCGTCACCCCGCAGCTCTCCGTCTTCGAGAAGAAGTTCGCGTTGATGGCGATCTGCGCCCCGACCTTCTCCGCGAAGTCCGACACCACCGACCATGCCTGATCCTGATTGGTCGCCACCACCTCCATGGCCCGCGGGGCTACGCGGACCAGATGGTAGTCCTGCGCGTCGTCGGTGCGATGGACGTGGACGACCCCCGGATACGGCTTCGTGGTTCGCTCGGCGGCCGGCGAGGGCGCCGGGCCGGCAAGGGCGAGCGCGACCAGCAGGGCGAAAGCGGATGTAGTTTTCATGGTTCGCGGGTTTGGACGCATGGTCAGTTTAAGGTCGCGATGACGATGCTCGGAATCCTGATTCTGGTCGCCTTCAGATAGAATCCGCCCTCCCGCCGCAGGTGTGGCCGAGTCCGGCCCCGGGCGTGGCCACCCCTCCCCCCTCAAGGTACTTTTTTAGGAGAAATGCATGTTCTCGTTCGTCGAGCGTAAGACGCTCAAGTTCGCCATGATCATGGCGACGATTCTCGTGATGTTGTCCGGGGCCGCCCCGGCCTTCGCGAGCGAAGCCGAGCTGGTTCTGCCCGATCTCGCCTCGGTCAGCTTCTTCGGCATGACCGGTTGGTCCATCCTATTCCTGGGCATCTTCGTGTGCCTCGCGGGAGCGGTGTTCGGCATGGTTTTCTACAAGCAGTTGCGGGACATGCCCGTCCACTCGTCGATGCTCGAAGTCTCCGAGCTGATCTACGAGACCTGCAAGACTTACCTCCAGACCCAGGGCAAGTTCATCATGCTCCTGTGGGTGTTCATCGCCTCGATCATGGTGGTGTACTTCGGATGGCTGCGGCACTTCTCGATCGACCGCGTCCTGCTCATCATCTTCTTCTCGCTGGTCGGCATCGCCGGCAGCTACGGTGTGGCCTGGTTCGGCATCCGCATCAACACCTTCGCCAACTCCCGCACCGCCTTCGCGGCGCTCAAGGGCAAGCCCTTCCCGACGTATGCCATCCCGCTCAAGGCCGGCATCTCGATCGGCACCCTGCTGATCTCCGTCGAGCTCGTGATCATGCTCGCGATCCTCCTCTTCGTCCCCGGCGAATATGCGGGTCCCTGCTTCATCGGCTTCGCCATTGGTGAGTCGCTGGGCGCTGCGGCTCTCCGTATCGCGGGCGGCATCTTCACCAAGATCGCCGACATCGGCTCCGACCTCATGAAGATCGTCTTCGACGTGAAGGAAGACGACGCGCGCAACCCCGGCGTCATCGCCGACTGCACCGGCGACAACGCGGGCGACTCGGTCGGCCCCACCGCCGACGGCTTCGAGACCTACGGCGTCACCGGCGTCGCTCTCATCACCTTCATCCTCCTCGCCGTGGCCGACGCCACAGTCCAGGTTCAGCTCCTGGTCTGGATCTTCGTGATGCGCATCCTCATGATCGGCACTTCGGTCGCCTCCTACTTCATCAATGAAGCGTACGCTTCGAGCAAGTACCTGAAGGCCGACAAGATGAACTTCGAAGCGCCGCTCACCTCGCTCGTGTGGCTGACTTCGCTGCTTTCGGTGGCCGTCACCTACCTTGTGTCCTACCTGATGATCCCCAACCTAGCCTCTGATCCCACTCTGTGGTGGAAGCTCTCCTCGATCATCACCTGCGGCACGCTCGCGGGCGCGATCATTCCCGAACTGGTGAAGATCTTCACCTCCACCGAGTCGAGCCACGTCAAGGAAGTGGTCACGGCCTCGCGTGAAGGCGGCGCGTCGCTCAACATCCTCGCCGGTCTCATCGCGGGCAACTTTTCGGCCTTCTGGCTGGGTCTTGCCATCACCGCTCTGATGGGCATCGCCGCGGCCATCTCGTCCGGCTTCCCGGCGGGTCTGATGCTCGCTCCCGCGGTCTTCGCCTTCGGTCTCGTGGCCTTCGGCTTCCTCGGCATGGGTCCGGTCACCATCGCGGTCGACTCCTACGGCCCGGTCACCGACAACGCGCAGTCGGTGTTCGAGCTCAGCACCATCGAACAGATGAAGGGGATCGACGCGGAGATCGAGAAGGACTTCGGCTTCAAGCCGGACTTCGCCAAGGCGAAGCACTTCCTCGAAGAGAACGACGGCGCGGGCAACACCTTCAAAGCGACCGCGAAGCCGGTTCTCATCGGTACCGCTGTCGTTGGAGCCACGACCATGATCTTCTCGATCATCGTCATGCTCACCGAGAAGCTCACGATCAACATGGAGAAGCTCTCCATCCTCTACTCGCCTTTCCTCCTCGGCCTCGTGGCCGGGGGCGCGGTCATCTACTGGTTCACGGGCGCTTCCATGCAGGCGGTGTCCACCGGCGCCTACCGCGCGGTCGAGTTCATCAAGAAGAACATGAAGCTCGACTCGGGCGCCACCAAGGCCTCCGTCGAGGATTCCAAGAAGGTCGTCGAGATCTGCACCAAGTACGCGCAGAAGGGGATGTTCAACATCTTCCTCACCATCTTCTTCATCACCCTGGCCTTCGCCTGCTTCGAGCCGTTCTTCTTCATCGGCTACCTGATCTCCATCGCGCTGTTCGGTCTCTACCAGGCCATCTTCATGGCCAACGCCGGCGGAGCGTGGGACAACGCGAAGAAGATCGTGGAAGTCGAACTGAAGGAGAAGGGCACGCCCCTCCATGCCGCGGCCGTTGTCGGCGATACCGTCGGCGATCCGTTCAAGGACACCTCGTCGGTGGCCATGAACCCGGTCATCAAGTTCACCACTCTCTTCGGCCTCCTGGCCGTGGAACTCGCGGTGGAGATGGCAAACAACGGCCAGCACGGCCTGACCCAGGTCCTCGCCGTGGTGTTCTTCGCAGTGGCGCTGTTCTTCGTCCACCGGTCGTTCTACGGCATGCGCATCGACACCAAGCTGTAGTCGGGACGGCCTTCGGGTCGTCTCTTCAAAACAAGCCGTCCGGGGTTCACCCCGGGCGGCTTTCTTGTTTCAGCGCACCAGTTTCACGATGAGCCGCCGGGCCGGCGCGTCGTAGAACCAGGCGCTGGTGGTCGAGCCGTTCACCGCAGCCTCGGAGCCAACCTCGGGCAGATCTCCAGACTGGTTCACGCGCACCGTGCCGCCCTCGATGCCGACCGCGGTGGGTCGCGAGGTGACCCGACCGATCCGATACAGGATGGGCACGGTGGGCCCGGGCACGGCGTCCAGGGTGATGCTGGTACCCGAGCGCACCGAAGTGAAGGTGCTCCAGACCGCGGTGGCGGCCTCGTAGTAGCGGAGGGACGTGGTTCCGTTGGGATAAACGAGCACGGTCAGCGATCCCGCGGATTCGCGGGTGCCGTGACCGGTGTAGTCGCGCTGGACCTCGAGGGGAATGATCGCGCCGAGGCGGAGGAACACGGGCTCCCGACCGAGGGGCACCGGCTCATCGGTCACTTCGCCGCTCACCGTCCGCTGCTCGTTCCAGTAGTCCACCCAGGTCCCGGGGGGAAGGCGGAAGTTTAAAGCTCTCGTGTATTCGGTGACCAGGGGCACGAAGATCTCGTTGCCCACCCGCATCGAGTACGGGCTGAAACCGGCGCGCAGGACAGGCCTTCGCGGGTCCTCGTGCATCCGCACGGCATAGGTGAGGAAGTAGGGACGGAGTTCACGGTGAAGCCAGGCCCAGTAACGGTAGACGCCCACGAACTCCGGGCTGTACTCGGGCCGCCACGGGTCGGCGTTCCCGTACGGCGTGTGGGCCATAACGGGCTGGAAGGCGCCGAAGTGGAGGCGTCGATGGTAGGTCTCCTCGTCGGGCGCGCCTGGATTGAGGTACGCGTATCCGGTGAACTCGTTGTAAGGGGCCGGGAGATACCGCGCTTTGGCGATGAGGCGGGTGAAACCCTCGCGCAGACCGGCGAAGTCGTAGGAGAGGTCGCCCACGTAGGCCGCGTTGGCGAAGCTGGACAGGCCGGAGTTGGTGGTTGATGGCTCCCGGCCCTGGTAGGCCTTGGCGATGTTCTCCCAGTCACCCGGAGAGGCGCCGCGCATGAAGTTCGCCACCTCCTCGAGGTCCTGGTCCGACGAGCCATCGTCGAGGTAGAAGCCCAGCAGATTGCGCCCGAGCCGCGTCTGGAGACGCTGGTACTGATCGTTCGCATGACAGCCGCCCCAGAAGTGGACGAGGGCGCGCACCCGATCCCGCGAGAGCCGCTGGATCACGGAATCGCCGAGTTTCCAGGAACAGCAGTCCGAACCGGAACAGGTGTTGGTGAGGCTCGAGTTCCGGGAAGACCAGGCGCTGCCGTCGAACAGATACACGCTCACGGGGATGTCGAGGGCCTGCAGGCGGTCCATCTGGCAGGTGAACTCCTGAGCCAGGTCGCGCGCCCCTCCACATCCGCAGGCCCCGAAATCCGGGCATCCGCTGCCCCACCACACGCCGAGAATCGCGCGGTTCAGTGCGTGGTCGCGAACCCCGGCCGCGTCCGGGGGGATTGGCTCGATCTCTTCGGTGTCTTCGGCCGCGACCTCGGTCGAGCCCTCCTGCTTCCCACAAGCCAGGGTCAGGCCGAGCAGCAGAGCGAGGGCAGGTTTGGCGTCGAAGTGGATCATCAGTGCTTCCTCCCATCACGTTATGTCCGCCGGGCGAGTGGCGGGGAATGGTCAAGGCATGATCCATTTGCAGCCGACACAGCAAAAAAGGCCCTGGTCACTTTTCGGGTTTTAGGAGTAACTTCATCACGTAGACGTAGCAAACCGGCCAAAGTCGACCGGTCTCTTGAAGGGAGATCCCCATGAAGCCGCCCCTCCTCGTCCTGTGCGCCACGGATCTAAGCGAGGACGCCGATTTGGCCACCGTGGCCGCCAGCGACTTCGCCCGGCTCTTCGGCTCGCGGCTGGTTCTGGTCCACGCGGTTCCCTACCCGGCCCCCGCGCAGGTCCTCTTCCCCCATCTCATCCAGGGGACCATGGACCGCCTGATGGCGGTGTCGCGGGTGGCGGCGGAAACCGTGTCCACCCGGGTGGCGAGTCTCACCGGCCGCGCCGCGGAGGACATCGACGTGCGGGTGGATGTGGGTGCTCCGGACGAGGTGATCGTGGAAACCGCCGAGGAGGTGGGGGCCGATCTGCTGGTCATCGGGCTTGCGGGCAGCGACTCCGAGGGCCGCGGCCCGGGGGCCACCGCGGTGCGCATCGCTCGCCACGCCCACTGTCCGGTGCTGGTGGTGCGCAAGGGCCCGGTGAAGGGACCGGTCCTCGCCGCCACCGACCTGTCGGATCCCGCGCAGGGCGCCCTTCAGATGGGAGCCCTGGTCGCGGCGCGGACGCTCGCCCCCATGGTCGCGGTGCACGTGGTCGACTATTCACCCGTGGTGGTGGTTCCCGAGGCCTTCGGACCCGGCATTCCCATTCCGGTTTCCGAGGAAGAGCACCAGGCAATCCTCAAGGCCGCGGGCGAAAAACTGGTGGAGGCGCTTTCCCATATTGAGGTCAAGGCCGACCGTCTGGTGGAGGAAGGAACGCCCTCTGATCGTATCGTTGCGGTAGCCGAGCAGATCGAGGCAAGCCTCGTTGTGGTCGGCACCGAGGGCGGGGGCGGGTTGCGCAGGATGTTGCTGGGCAGCGTCGCCGAGGACGTTCTCCGTCTCGCGCCCTGTTCCGTCCTGCTCGTTCGTCATCACACTTCTGGAGGCCATGAATGAAGGATCCGAGACAAAGCAACGTGAGCGAATCGACGGTGGTTCTCGTCTGTCGCGACATCGTGCTCAACGGGGAAGACCGCACGGAGATCGAGCGGAGCGAGGCGGCCCTCGCCCATGTCTTTCCCAAGATCCATCGGATTGAGTGGACGGTCGCGGCCCGACCGCGAGCGGTCGAGGTCCATGCCCAGCTGCATGCGCGAGGAGGAGATTTCGAGGGTCGGGCGACGGAGAAAGACGCCCGCACCGCGTTCCAGATGGTGACCAAGAAGCTTCTGTCGCAGAAGCGAAAGCAGAAGTCGGCGTCGCTCGGATCGCGCCGGGAGGCGCCGCGCGCCGCCGCCGAGGCCGACTGGTACTGAAGCAGACGTCGCGACCCTACGTGGGGTCCATCTCCAGTACGTTCTTCAAGACGCCGATCGAGGCAATCTCGACTTCGACCGTGTCCCCTGCCTTCATGAAGACGGGGGGATTGCGGGCGAAGCCCACGCCGCTCGGAGTTCCCGTGGCGATGATGTCGCCGGGGGAGAGCGGTGTGAAGGACGACAGATAGGCAATGAGCTCCGGGATCCTGAAGATGAGTTCGCGCGTATTCGAGTCCTGCATGACCTTGCCGTTGAGGCGGGTCCTGATGGACAGGGCATGGGGATCGGGAATCTCATCCGCCGTCACCATCCACGGACCGAGGGCGCCGGTGCGGGGGAAGTTCTTGCCGGCGGTGAACTGGGTGGTGTGACGCTGCCAGTCGCGGATGGAGATGTCGTTGAAACAGGTGTAGCCGGCCACGTGTTCGAGGGCCTGCGCCGCCTCGATGTAGCGCCCCCCTTTGCCGATGATGACCGCGAGTTCGCACTCGTAGTCGACCGCGGGCGAGATTCGCGGGATCCAGGCGGCCTGGCCGTGCCCGATGAGTGTGTCGGGGAACCTCAGGAAGATGGTGGGGTATTCCAACTTGGCCCGCCCCATCTCCTTCTGATGATCGGCGTAGTTGACCCCGACACAGAAGATCTTCCCCGGGTTCGGGATCACGGGCAGGAACTGGCCGACCTGCAGGGGCATCCAGTCCTTGCCCGTCTCAATGAACGGTGACAGGCCCACCTGTCCTCCACCTGCGAGCATCGACTTGAGGTCGGGAAAACGGGCGCCGAACTTCGGCGCGAGATCCACCAGGCGTTCGCCGCTGACGCCGCCCCAGGTGATCTTGCCGTCTTTTATGAATGATGCGAGTCTCATCGCGCTTCCCCTCCCTGACGGCGGCGGCCGCGAGGCCTCGCCGGGGCGAATCCTACGCGAGGCTACGGCCGGTGGCGTTCCTTGAGGATCTCGATCACGGCGCTCACGGGCAGGCCACGCGAGCGCAGGAGGACGATCAGGTGATACATCAGGTCGGCGCCCTCGCCGAGCAGGGCCTGGTCGTCATCGGCCACTGCGGCCAGTGCGGTCTCCACCGCCTCCTCGCCCACCTTCTGGGCGATGCCCTTGGTGCCGGCGTCAAAGAGAGTGGCGGTGTAACTTCCCGGCGGACGGTCCAGTTCCCGGTCGCGGATGAAGGCGTCGAGTTCGGCCAGGAAGTTCGACGGCGCGTTTGGAAAGCAGCTGGCCGTGCCGTTGTGGCAGGTGGGGCCGGCGGGCTTCGCGGTGACGAGCAGGGCGTCTTTGTCGCAGTCGGTCTCGATGTGAACCAGGGTCAGGCCGTTGCCGCTGGTCTCCCCCTTGGTCCACAACCGTTCCTTGCTGCGGCTCCAGAAGGTCACATGCCCTGTCTCCACCGTGGCCAGCAAGGCCTCGCGGTTCATGTAGCCGAGCATCAGCACGCGGCCGTTGTGAACGTCCTGAACCACCGCGGGCAGGAGCCCCGATTGTTTCTCCCAGTCCAGCTCGTCGATTTCCTCGCGTTTCATCGCACTTCGATCCTTTGTCCTCGCAGGTACTTTTTCAAGGTGGGAATCGGAAGCGCGCCCGAGTGGAACACGCTCGCTGCGAGCGCTCCGTCCACGTCGGCTTGCTGGAACACCGCGGCAAAATGCGCGGCGGTCCCCGCTCCCCCCGAAGCCACCAGGGGGACGTGGCAGACCGCTCGTGCTGCCTTTAGCTGCTCCAGGTCAAAACCCTCGCGTGCGCCATCCGATCCCATGCAGTTTAAGACCACCTCGCCCGCGCCGAGCTTCTGAACCTCCTGAACCCAGTCGAGGGTGAGGCGAGGCAGGGCTTGCGTCTTCTCCGGGTCGCCTGAATACTGGCGAACCCGCCATTGGCCATCGTCATCGCGAAGCGAGTCGATGCCGATTACCACGCACTGCGCACCGAAGGCCTCGGCCAGTTCATTCACCAACGCGGGGCGTTCCAGGGCCGGCGAATTGACGGAGATCTTGTCGGCCCCGGAATGGAGCACGGCGCGCGCCGATTCGACGGAGCGGATGCCGCCGGCCACGCAGAATGGGATGTCGATGAGACGCGCCGCCCGCTCCACCCAGGCCCGATCGACCGACCGGCCTTCCGGGCTTGCGGTGATGTCGTAGAAGACGAGTTCATCCGCGCCTTCGTCGCGGTAACGCAGGGCGAGGTCCTCGATGCGGCCCATCACCACGTGATCCTTGAAACGCACGCCCTTCACCACTTGCCCGTCGCGCACATCGAGGCAGGGAATGATCCTACGGCTCAGCATGCAAGAGCGTCCTTGAGCGAGAAGCGGCCTTCGAGCAGGGCGCGGCCGAGAATGGCGGCGCGGGCGCCCGCTCGCCGCGCGGCCGCGATGTCGGCGAGATCGCGGACTCCGCCCGATGCCTGCAGCTCGATATGGGGGAAGCGCAGAGCCAGGGCCCGATACAACTCGACGTTGAAGCCAGACAACATGCCATCGCGGGAGATGTCGGTGCACAGGACATGGCGGAGCCCGCACTGCGCGTAGAGGCCGAGCAGGCTCTCGAGGGTATGCGGCGTGCTCTCGGTCCAGCCCTTGACGGGGAGTTTCCACGCTCCGTGTTCGTCCTGCCGGGTGTCGAGGGCCAGGGTCAACCGATCCGGGCCGAACGTCTTGAGCCAACCCAGCACGCGTTCGGGCTCGCGCACCGCCACCGTTCCGACGACCACGCGAGCCGCGCCGGCCTTGAGGATCGCCTCGACATCCGACTCGTGTCGCACGCCTCCGCCCGTCTGCACGGCGAGAGTCGTTGAAGTGGCGATCTGCTCGAGCAGGGGGAGGAGAGTGTAGCGGCCGAGCCGGGCCGCGTCGAGATCGACGAGGTGAAGCCACGAGGCTCCCTGGGCTGCGTAGTCGTGGATGGCGTCGACGGGGGCGGGGGCATACACGGTCTGCCGGCCATAGTCGCCCTGGAGGAGGCGGACCACCGCTCCGTCCCGAACGTCGATGGCCGGGATCACGGTGAAGGTCATGAGATGTTCAGGAAGTTCCGCAACAGGCGAGCGCCCGCGGCACTCGACCGTTCGGGATGAAACTGCGCGCCCATCACCCGGCCGCGCGCCACCACCGCCGCGAAAGGCTCGCCATGGACGCAGGAGGCGATCGTGTCGGACGAAGGGTCGGCCGCGTAGCTGTGGACGAAGTACACCGACGCCTGATCGAGGCCGGCCATCAGCGGATGAGGCGGCGGCACGGTGACGTTCAACCGATTCCAGCCCATATGGGGGATGCGGATGCCGGGAGAAGGCCTGAGTCGTCGCACCTCGCCCGCGAGCAGGCCGAGGCACTCGGTGTCGCTCTCCTCCGAACGTTCGAAGAGCAGTTGCATGCCCACGCAGATACCGAGGAGGGGTTGGGTGAGCCGGGGGATGAGTTGGTCTAGGCCGTTCTCCCGCAGTCTCGCCATGCAGGCCGCGGCCGCGCCGACGCCGGGCAACACCACATGGGTTGCCTGAGCGATGGCGAAGGGATCCGTGGTGACCGGAGCTTCCACGCCGAGACGAGCGAAGGCCGCCTGCACCGAACCGAGGTTCGCGCCCCCCGAGTCGAGGAGGACCACGCGTGGGCTCACAGTGTCCCTTTTGTGGTGGGCAGCTCCACACCCTCGCGCCTGATGGCCTGACGGAGCGCGCGCGCCGTGGCCTTGAAGCAGGCCTCGACCATGTGATGCGCATTCTCGCCCTGCACGGCGAGGTGCAGATTGAGCCCCGCGGTTTCGCAGAGCGACCGGAAGAAGTGGGGCACGAGTTCAGTGGGCAGTTCTCCCACCTGGTCGCGCGGGAACTCTCCCGAGAACACGAAGTAGGGGCGTCCGGAGAAGTCGAGTGTGGCGGTAGCCGCGGTCTCGTCCATGGGCAGAGTGAAGCCATATCGACCGATGCCGCGCTTTTCGCCAAGAGCCTGTTTGAAGGCAGCCCCTAGAGCCAGGGCGGTGTCCTCGACGGTGTGATGCTCGTCGATGTGCAGATCGCCTTCACAGTTCACCTCGAGGGCGAAGCCGCCGTGCTTGCCGAGTTGTTCGAGCATGTGGTCGAAGAAACCTAGGCCCGTGCGGACCCTCGGCTCGACGGTGCGGTCGAGGTCGATATAGACCCGCACCCTGGTTTCGCGTGTTGATCGCTCAACCTCGGCGGTTCGCGGTTCGTCCACCAGTGTGTGGGCGATGTCCGCCCAGGTTTGATCCTGCTGGTGGAAGCGAAAGCCGCGCACGCCCATGTTGGTGGCGAACTGCAGGTCGGTCTCGCGGTCGCCCACCATGGCCGATCGGGCCAGATCGATGGAGCGATCGCGCAGGTAGTGCAGGGCCATGGCGATCCCCGGCTTGCGGGTGGGCAGGTTCTGTTCGGGAAGGCTCTCGTCGATGAGGGTTTCGTGGAAGCGGAGGCCCTGGGAGGCGAGGATCTGAAGAAGCAGGCGGTGCGGGCCTTCAAAATGTTCGCGCGGAAAACTCGCGGTGCCAAGCCCGTCCTGATTGCTCACCATGACGAACTCGAAGCCGGCGTCGCGCAGCCGGATCAGCGCCGGGATCACGCCCTCGACCAGGCGGAATTTGTCGTACGAGTCGATCTGGAAATCGGCGGGCTCCTCGATGAGCACGCCATCCCGATCGATGAACAAGATGCGGCGGAGCCGACTGAACACGGAGGGAGCATTCGTCATCGGTTGAGGGCCTCGATCATGGCCGCGTTTTCCTCGGGTGTGCCGATGGAGATGCGCAGGGCATCCCCTAGTTGGGGCATGGCGCGGATATCGCGGACGACTACCCCGGCGGCGAGAAGGCGGGAGAAGGCCGCGTCCGCATCGCCGAAACGGACGAGGAGGAAGTTGCCTTCGGAGGGGTACACCCGGATCACGCCGGGAATCTTCGGGAGGGCGCTCAACAGGGCCGCGCGCTCGCGCAGTGTGATTCCGATGCGGTCACGGGCTTCGGCCATGGCCGCTTCCGACAACGCGGCGAGTGCGAGAGCGGCCGAGGGTGCAGGGACAGGATAAGGGGCTTGAAGACTGCGCAGGACGCCGATGACATCGGGATCGGCGATCACCGCCCCGATGCGCGCCCCAGCCATGGCGTGCGCCTTCGACAAGGTCCGCAGGATCACGAGGTGGGGGAACTCGTCGAGCAGAGCGCGGGCGCTGCCGATCGAGGAGAACTCGACATAGGCCTCGTCGATGACCAGGACCGCGCGATCTTCGGCGATGCGGGCCAGCCGGCGCAGGTCTTTGATGGGGAGGGCCTGGCCAGTGGGGTTCGCGGGCGAACACACGAAGACAGCGCGCACGTCGCCGAGAGTGAGGATGTCTTCGACCGCGGTGAGATCGAGGGAGAAGCGCGATCGCTCTTCGTCATCCTCGAGGGGAATTTCCACGAGCGGCGCGTTCTGTACGCGTGCGCTCACCGCGTACATTCCGAAACAGGGAGGGGCGATCAGTACGCCGTCGATTCCGGCTCGGCAGAAGGCGCGCACCAGCAGGTCGATGCCTTCGTCGCTTCCCCTCGTGACCATGAGGCGCTCGACGGCCACGTCGTACAACGCTGCGAGGCGGGCGCGCAGTGCGGCGGGTTGCGGCTCGGGATAACGATTGAGTCCCTGGCCCGGATCCGCGACGGAGGTCCACGGGCTCTCGTTGGCGTTGAGCCACACATGCCCGGTCGCTTTCTCCCGGCGCGCGGAGGCGTAGCCCGCGAAAGCGCGGAGGTCGGGACGCACCAGATCGAGGACGCTCATGAGCGGGACTCCAGTCGTCGCACCACGGCCTGGGCATGAGCTTCCAGACCCTCGGCGCGGGCCAGAGTCACGGCGCAGGGACCGATGGCTTGGAGGCCTTCGCGGGTGGCCGACTGCACGCTGATGGAGATCTGGAAACTCGCAACACTCACCCCGCTGAATGCGCGAGCCGCGCCGCTTGTGGGCAGGACGTGGTTGGTGCCGGAACAGTAGTCTCCCAGGGACTCGGGCGTGTGATCGCCCAGGAACACCGACCCCGCGGCCCGGACCTCCGAGAGGTGTTTGGCGGGTGAACGGAGGGCGAGGATCAGGTGCTCAGGGGCATAGTCGTTGCTGACGCGGACCGCGGTGTCGATGGTGTCCACCAGGATGAGTCGGGCGTGGTCGAGGGATCGTCGGGCGATATCCGCGCGCGGAAGGCGTTCGAGTTGGTCCTCGATCTCGGCCCGCACCGAGGTGAGTAGTTCCGGAGCATCAGTGAGAAGAAGGACCTGAGAGTCCGGGCCGTGTTCAGCCTGGGCCAGCAGATCGGCGGCCACGAACTCGGGTCGCGCCCCTGCGTCCGCGATGACGAGCACCTCGGAAGGCCCTGCGGGCATGTCGATGGCCGGTCCGCCCGCGAGGGTGGAGACCTGTTCCTTGGCGCGGGTGACGAACGAGTTGCCGGGACCGAAAAGTTTGTCGCAACGCGGGATGGACCCCGTACCCAGCGCCATCGCGGCGATGGCCTGTGCGCCGCCCACCTTGAATGCGCGACTGATGCCGCAAAGTCGGGCGGCCAGGAGCACGGTCGGCTCGGCGCGGCCATCACGCCGCGGCGGGGTGCACAGGATCGCCTCGTCGCAACCCGCCAGACTCGCGGGGACGCCCAGCATCAGAGCGGTGGAAGGGAGTGGAGCCGACCCCGCCGGCACATAGAGGCCCACGCGACGGATGCCGCGCAGGATCCGGCCGCACGAAACCCCGGGCGCGGTGTCGATCTGAAACTCTGCTGCCATGCCCGCGCGGTGCCAGAGTATCAACCGCTCCCGGGCCTCCGCCATGGCGGCGCGGATCTCCGCGGGCACCGAGCGTTCGGCTTCGTCGAACTCCGCCACGCTCACTTCGAAGGTCTCGAGGCGGACGCCATCGAACCGCTCGGTCAAGGCGCTCAGGGCCTGGTCGCCGCGGAGGCGCACGTCATCGATGACCCGGCGCACCTTCTCATCGAGGTCTCCGTGGCCCTGGGCGCCTGGGCGCTCAAGGACCCGGGCGCGGCTTCCCTCGTCGAGCGCCTCCCAGCGGACCGTCTCCAGTCGCGGCTTCAGAACGACGCTCCCGCTCATCGCGCGGTTCCCGCCTTGCGAGGGGCGGGGAGAACGCGCTCGGCGGCGAGGCGATAGCCCCCCGCCCCGAAAGCGAGGCAGCGGGCGATGCGGCCGATGGTGGTGACGCTCACCCCGGTCCGGTCATGGATCTCGCGGTAGGAAGTCTCTTTGAGCAACAGAGGGACCACGCGCCAGCGGTCGGCGATGGCCTCGAGCTCGGCCGGGGTGCAGAGGTCGTCGAGGAAGGCCGCAAGCTCCGCCTTGGTGCGCATCGAAAGCAGGGCCTCGAGCAGCGGCTTCAGGGCATCCGGGGGCGAGGTGCGGGATCCGGGGAGGCGGCGCGGGAGGAGGAGTGCCCGATGTTTCATCCGGAATAGTGTAATAGCGCACTATTACAAGACGCAAGCGAAGGAGGCGACGCAGGCGACTGTTTCGGGCGGGCGGGAGGCGGCTTCCCGCTATTCGGGGGGTGTGGCGAAAGAACGGGCGCGGGCGTGCAGGTGTTTCTCCAGTCCTCCGCAGACCGCGTGGCAGAGTTCAAATACCGAGGGGTCGGCCACCCGCACGAACACGGAGGTCTTTTCCTGGCGCCGCGCCACGAGGCCGCCCTCGATGAGCAGACGCAGATGTTTGCTGACGTTGGGCTGGGAGGTGCCGATGTCCTCGGCGAGTTGCGAGACCGAGGTTTCTCCGGCCTGGAGTCGATTCAGGATCTGCAGGCGCAGTGGTTCGGAAAGCAGGCGAAACCGCCCCGCGACCAGGGCCAGGCCGTCAGGGGTGAGATTCTGAAGTCGGGACGAGTTCTTCATGTTCTTCGGTAACTATATGCGACATCGGTTATATTGCGAAACGTTATGACCTGCACTCTTCCCGACGCCAACCTCTCCGGCACGAGTTCTCTGCCCAAACCCACCTTCGAGTTCAAGGACTTCTATCTCGGGTGCCTGGCCCAGGCCTCGTATCTGCTTGGCTCTGAAGGGCAGGCCGCCATCGTCGATCCCCGTCGCGATGTCGACATCTATATCGAGGAGGCGAAAGCGCGCGGGCTCACCATTCGTTACGTCGTCGAGACCCATCTGCATGCCGATTTCGTGAGCGGCCATCGCGAACTGGCGGAGCGAACCGGGGCCACCGTCCTGATCTCGCATCGCGCCACCGCCGCTTTCCCCCATCGCGGCGTCAAGGACGGCGAGGTGTTCGAAGTGGGCGCGCTGCGACTCAAGTTCCTCGAGACTCCAGGCCATACCCCGGAGAGCGTTTCGATCCTGGTCACGGACACTCGGGCCTCCGATCAGCCCCAGATGGTTCTCACCGGCGACACCCTGTTCATCGGCGACGTGGGCCGGCCCGATCTGCTGGGCAGCAAGGGCGTCACCGCCGAACACATGGCGGGACTGCTCTACGATTCGCTGCACGGAAAACTTCTCCCCCTGGCTGACGATGTGCTTGTCTACCCGGCGCATGGCGCGGGCTCGCTTTGCGGAAAGAACCTTTCCAAGGACTCCTTCTCGACCATGGGCCGGCAGAAAATCAGCAACGTGGCGCTGCAACCGATGACCCGCGACGAGTTCGTCCTTTTTCTTACCAAGGATGCTCCCGAGATCCCGCAGTACTTCCCGATGGACGTGGAGATCAATCGGCAGGGCGCGCCCAGCCTCGAGCCCGGCATGGTTCCGAAATCCCTGACCCCGGTCGAGGTCAGGAAGCTGCGCGATGACGGCGCGGTGGTTCTCGATGTGCGTTCGTCCGAGGACTACGCGCAAGGCTCCGTCCCGCAGTCCCTCAACATCGGCCTTGGCGGCCAGTTCGCCTCGTGGGCCGGCACGCTCGTCGATGCCCAGCGTGATCTCATCATCGTGGCCGCCGACGAGGCCGCGGCCAGCGAGGCGCGCGTCCGTCTCGCCCGCGTGGGTCTCGAGAAAGTTGCGGGGTGGCTTGTTGGTGGAGTTGAGGCCTGGCGGGCCGAGGGTTATCCCGTCGACACCACTGCACAGGTCACCGTGCGCGAACTCCAGGATCAACTGAGCGACCCTTTGGTGAACCCCGCGTCGATTCAGGTGGTCGATGTGCGTCGTCTCGGCGAGTGGACGGGCGGGCACATCGCGGGGGCGATCCATGCCCCGCTGCACCGACTCGAGGACCACGCCGCCTACCTCGACCCCGCGCGGAGAACCTACGTGGTTTGCGGCGGGGGTTATCGTTCGCCCATGGCCGTCGAAATCCTGCGTGAGCTTGGCATCCGTGACATCGTCGATGTGAAGGGAGGGATGGCCGAGTGGAAGGCGCAGAACCTGCCCACCACCCCGGCTGAGCCCGCAGCGGTCTGAACCTCATGCCCCGCGATCTGCGACGCGCGTTCCTCGCCGCTCTCCTCTTCTTCGGCTCCGTCACCGCCGCCTCCGCCGCCTCCGCCCAGGGTGTGGCCCCGGCTTCGACGATCTCGGTTCTCGTCAACGGCTACGTCGAGCGGTACTTCGACATGTACCCCACCCGCGCGACGGAAGCCGGACGCCACGACCGCGACGCCGCGATCGAGGACTTTTCCGCGGAGCGACTGAGTGCGTGGCTCGAGTTCAACCGGGCTACCCGAGCGAGCCTGGCCAAGGCACTCTCCACCGCCTCCCCCGACGATCGCCTCGACGCCCTTGTGCTCATGGGCCAGATCGATCGCGAACTCCTCGATCACGAGAGCCTTCGTCGTCGTGATCGCGACCCGCTCTTCTGGACGGGGCCCTTGTCCAACGCCACCGTCTTTCTCCTCGTCCGCGACGATCTGAGCCGCGAGGCCGCCCTGCGCGCCGCCCGGAGCCGCGCGAGTCTGATCCCGCCCCTGGCCCGCGCCGCCCGTGAGGTATTCGAGGTCGCGGACCCCGCCACGATCGCGCCCGAACACGCGCGACTCGCCGCTTCTCAGACCGAGTCGCTCGCGCGGTTCTATGCCTCGGGTTTCGCCCAGGCCTTTCCGCACGCGGAACGCGAGGAGGTCCAGCGCGAGGCCGAGTTCGCCTCGCTCGCCCTTCGGGATCTCTCGCTCGCCCTCGCCGACCTGGCCGGGAAAGCCACGGGCCGCGCGCAGCTGGGCGCTCGTTATGCCGAGGTCTTCCGTGCCGGCACCGGCTTGTCCGAGACCCCTGCCTCGGTCCTGGCCCGCGCGGAGAAGGCGCTACTCGCGAAGAGGCGCGAGGTGGCGCGCTACGGTCGGACTGTGTTCGCAAAGGTCACAGGCGAGACCGGCCCGCCGCCCGCCGCGGACGCCGAGGTGATCCGGCGCGTGTTTCATGCCGTGAGTGAGGATCGTGATCCGGACCTCGAGACCTATGCCGCAGGTTGGAAGCGCAACACGGTGGACGTCGAGCGCTTCGTGCGGGGCAAGCGGCTGATGACTCTCAAGGATCCCCTGACCCTGAAGATCGAGATCTCTCCCTCATACTTCACGGGGCAGAGTGTGGGCGGTGTGTTTCCCGCGGGGCCTTGGTCGCCCGAGGCCAGCACCATCCTCTTTCTCCCCGTGCCCCGCACCGGCGCATCACCCCAGGAGGCGGCGAACTTCTATCGCGACTTCAATCGCGGGTTTAACCGGATGATCGTGGCCCACGAACTGATCCCCGGCCACTACACCCAGTTGAAGTACGCCGCCCACCACCGAAGCAAGGTGCGTTCCCTCTTCGCCGATCCCGTCTATGTGGAGGGGTGGGGCACGTTTTGTGAGCGCTTGATCCTCGATCTCGGCTTCGGGAATCCGCGGGCGCGCCTCGCCCATCTCAAGAAGCAGCTCGAGAACATCGCCCGGACCATCGTCGACATCCGTGTCCACACCGCGGGCATGACCGAGGCCGAGGTGCGCGCCTTCGTCACCGAGCAGGCCTTCCAGGGTGAGCAGCTCGCCCGGAACATGTGGATCAGAACGCTCACCACCTCGCCGCAGATCACCACCTACTTCCTGGGCTACGACCAGGTGAAGGGCCTTTATGACGAGGTGCGGGCCGCGCGCGGTTCGAGGTTCAAGCTCCGCCTCTTCATGGACGGCATGATGGAGCTCGGGCCCGTTCCTGTCTCCGAATATCGCCGCCGGCTGCTCCCCTCGCGGAGGTAGGCCAACCCGGAGCGAGGCTACTCTCCCTCGCGAGTCGCCTCGATGACCTCAAGCGCGTGACGGTCGCCCGGATGTCGGGTGAGGGCCAGGGTGGCCATGGCGAAGGCCTCTCGCTCCCGCCGCAGCCGCATGAAGACATGGGCGAGGGCCGCCGCCGCGCGTCCCTTGGGATCGAGAGTCACCGCCGCGGCGAGGGGAACGATCGCTCGCTCGAGCTGGTTCAGGCGGACCCAGAGATCGCCAAGCAGAGTCAATGCGGTGGGCTGCGGGTCGAGCTCGACCGCGCGCTGGAGAGTCTCCGCCGCGCCGTTGAGATCGCCCTTGTCCACCAGCAGCTGCGCCTCGTGAACCAGACGCGACGAAGCCGGCCGTGACAGTTCGTTGGTCTGGAACAGGTCTTCAGTCTTGATCTTGGCCATGGCTCCTGGCCGGAGTCTAGACCGCTTTTGCCTCCGCGGACTGACCCTCGTTCAGGTCGCTCATCAGGGCCTCGAACATGGGGAAGGTCAGGGCCTGGGGTCCATCAGACAGCGCCGATGCGGGATCAGGATGGATCTCCACCATGACGCCGTGGGCCCCGCTCGACAAGGCCGCCCGGGCCATCGGCGGTATGAAACGCCTCACTCCCACGGCATGGGAGGGATCGACGATGACGGGCAGGTGCGACCGCTCCCGCACCACCGGAACCGCGCTCAGGTCGAGTGTGTTGCGGGTGGCGGTTTCGAAGGTGCGGATCCCCCGTTCACAGAGCAGCACCATCTGATTGCCCTGGGCGAGGATGTACTCGGCCGCGCTCAGCCATTCGTCGATCGATGACATCATTCCCCGCTTCAGCATTACCGGGCGATGCACCTGTCCCACCTCGCGAAGGAGCGAGAAGTTCTGCATGTTGCGTGCACCGATCTGGATCATGTCGGCCCGCTCCGCCACCGCCTCGATGTCGCGCGGATGCATCACCTCCGTGACGATCGGCAGCCCGACCTCCGCTCCCGCTTCGGCCAGCCATTCGAGAGCTTCGTAACCGTGGCCCTGGAAGGAGTAGGGCGAGGTCCGGGGCTTGAAGCAACCGCCGCGCAACATCGCGCCACCCATCTCCTTCACCACGCGCGCGCAGGCCCGCACCTGCGCCAGCGATTCAACGGCGCAGGGGCCGGCGATCACCACCGGCCGGTTGGTTCCCCCAAGCGCCCGGCCCGAGCCCAGGGTGATGACGGTGTCCGCGGCGCGATGGGCACGGGAAGCGAGGGCCGGTGCCTCTGCTCCAACTTTCAAGCGTGGGGACATCGGGGCCTCGGGCTCCGGTTCGCTCGTTATCGTGATCCGCGGGCGCGGCTGCGCCGGCCGATTCCCGGCCGAGGTTCGCGAGGGGTACGAGCCCAGGACCTTGAGGAAGCTGGCCCGGGACTGCAGCTCGCGCACCGCTCCTGACACTTCGGCCTCGGCGAGATTGCCTTCGAAGTCGAGATGGAAGAGGTATTCGAAGGGTGCCCCCGGCCGGGGCCTGGACTCGAGCTTGGTGAGATTCAGATGGTGCTCGGCCAGAACGGTGAGACAACGCAGCAGAGCTCCCTCTTCGTGACGGGTGGCGAAGATCAGCGAGGTCTTCGCGGGCACCCGTGGATCGCACTCTTCGGCGCGCTTGGCCACCACGGCCATGCGGGTGAAGTTCTCGCGGTTGTCCGCGATGGCGCGGCGCAGGATGACGAGGCCGTGAATTCGCGCAGCCTCTTCGCTTGCCACCGCGGCCTGGGTGGGATCTCCCTCTTCGCGAATCCGCCGCGCCGACATGGCGGTGTCGGTGAACGGTTCGACCCGGCAGTGGGGAAGGGTGGCCAGGAACCGTCCGCACTGAGCGAGGGCCACGGGGTGAGAGAGGATGAGACGAAGCTGCGCAAGTGGCGTGGGTTCAAGGGCGACCAGGCAGTGATCGACTTCCTGGATCTCTTCGCCCACGATGCTGAGGTTCATCCGTGCCAGCAGGTCGTAGTTTGGGGTGATGGACCCCGAGGTGGAGTTTTCGAGGGGAAGGATGGCGCGGTCGATCTCCTCCGCTACGACCGCTTCGAGGAGGGCTTCGAAGCCCTGGTATCCCCGATAGACCACGCCGCCCGTCCACGCGCCGAAGTGGCGCTGACCGGCGAGATGGGAGTAGGCGCCCTCGCTGCCCTGGTACCCGACCTGCAGAACCGCGGGTCGTTCGCCCGACCCGGGCGCGAGCAGGCTCTCTTGAGTCCGCAGCGAGTGACCGAGGATCTCGCGGAAGACGCGCGTCACATGAAACGGATCGAGGCCGTTCTCCCGCCCGAGTGCGCTGACTCGGGTGAGCACATCTTCCTCCCGGCTCACATCGCGCAGGGCGGCCGACCCCACAGCCTTCACCTGCGCCACTTCAGCCACCAGGCGCTGGCGTGCGGCCAGGGCCTCCACCAGAGCGCCGTCGGCGGCGCTCAGTCGTGCGCGGATTGAACTCAGATCCATGATTCAAAGTCTCCAGAAAAGCAAAAGGCCCGCTCCTTGAGGTTGGTCAAGGAAGCGGGCCAGTGCGGCTCAGCGTTTGAGGGAAGTGCCTAGACGACGCCTCCACCCGCTCCATGGGAGCTGGTAAAGACGAACCGACCGCGGGACTTCGCTACGTTCATTGGCCGCGGATTGTCGTCGCCCGACCGGGCCGGTGTCAAGCAGAGAACCGCCATGGTCACTTCGCGGGCGGCAGATGTTCGAGTACCAGACCCACCGCGGTCCTCCGCTTGAATCCTTTCCACGCCCCATCCCGTCCCTGCGGGGCGAGGTCGAGATACGGCTGGAGCGAGGCCTCGCCCTTGAGGCGCGTTCCGAAAAACGCGGTGGCGAAGTGGCTCAGTATGTTGTTCATGCGCGTCGTGTCCCACACCGCATCGGCATAGTGGCTGAACCCCGCGGGGCGTCCCTCGACTGAGGCGAAGGTCTCGACCGGCGCGGGAATGGGAGCGGCCGCATTGTGGCCCGCGTTCAAGAAGGTCAGGAGATATCGGTCCGCGTTCATGGTCGCTTCGTAGAGGGCGCGGGTTCCCTTCTCGTAGCCCGAGACATCGTCGGCGCTTCCGCCCACGAAGAGCACCGGGGTGCGGATGGATTTCAACCCAAAGGCGTCCCAGGCGCCTTCGGTCATGCCCCAGGGGGCGATGGCGATCGCGGCTTTGATCCGCGGATCGAGTGTCTTCGCGAAATCAGGATGGGCGGTCGTGCGCTCGGCGAGGAGGCGGTTCGGGGGAGCGAAGGGCCGGCTCTCCACTCCGGGCTGGAAACCGCCGCCGATCGCATTCACCACACCATACCCGCCCATCGAGTAACCCACGACCCCGGTTCGGGAGGCGTCGACGAGGCCTTCGAGAAACTCCCCGGAGTTCTTGAGACCGAGGCGATCCAGATCGTTCAGCACGAAGAGTTGATCGAGCGGCCGGTTGTAAAGCGTACTGGCGAAGGCCTTCTGGTCGTCGTAGGTGCTGTCCTTGTGTGAGATGGACGCCACGACGTAGCCCTTGCTGGCGAGGTTCTCGCAGAGGTGGCTCATCAGATAGCGGTCTCCTGGATAACCGTGAGACACGATGATCAGCGGATAGCCGCCTTCGGTCGCGCGCGGAGCGGCGTTGCGCACCGCGCGGCCTCGCAGGGTGACCACTACCTTGGGATCACGCGTGATGACACCGATGTATTCACCGCCTGGCTTCTGCCCGGGGGCGAGGGTCGCGGGGTACCAGACCTCCACGGTCAGCGGTCGATCGTAGCGCGCGGTGGGCTCGCTCTCTTTGGTGTTCAGGATGTCCGGCCGGTTTCGGTCGACGAGCTGCAGGGTGCGCACACCGATCGGATGGGGCCCGTACTCGGCGAGCTCGGGCGCCGCGGGAGTCACGATGTCGATCCGATTGGCCTGCTCGTAGGGCGTGGCCGCCGTGGCCGTGGTGGCGACGATGGCGCTGAAGAAGACGGCAAACCTCGCGGCCACGCCGCCCATCCAACACATCACCCGACAGACCATGGAAGCCTCCAGAAAGTGGGGCGGAGGATAGTGCATGCCGGAAGAGCCGCCCCAGGGATTCATAATGCGGGGGCCACCTCCGCATGACGACCACCCCGCCCCGCCCGCCGATGACCGTCAAGGATGTCCGGCTCCTCATCGACAAGTCCGTGAATGCGTGGGTGGACGACTACGCCCCAAGCATGGGCGCGGCCCTCGCCTTCTACACCCTGTTCTCGATCGCACCCCTGTTCATCTTCATCATCGCCCTGGCCGGCTTCATCTTCGGTCCGGATGCCGCGCAGGGCGAGATCGTGGCCCAGTTGCGGGGTCGGATCGGCGTGGATGCCGCGGCCGTGGTGCAGAGCCTCATCAAGAGCGTGAGCCGACCCACCGAGGGCGTCATTGCGACCGTCGTCTCCATCCTCACCCTTTTCATCGGCGCCACCAGCGTTTTCAGCGAAGTGCAGAGCGCGCTCAATCGCATCTGGCGCATGCCCGACCCGGCGAGCGGCAGCATCCTCTCGAATCTCGTGCGCACCCGTCTCCTGTCCTTCGGCATGGTTCTCGGTCTCGGCCTGCTGCTTGTCCTTTCGCTGGCCTTCAGCACCTTCCTCTCCGCGATGGGCCGATGGTCGAACGGCTGGATCTCCGGCTGGCAGACGCTGCTCCAAGTGGCGAACTTCATTCTTTCGTTCGCAATCAATGCCGTGATCTTCGCCATGATCTACAAGGTGATGCCGCGCGCCCGCATTGCCTGGCGCGACGTGGCGGTGGGGGCCATGGTCACCGCCCTGCTCTTCGAGACGAGCAAATTACTCATCGGTCTGTATCTCGGCAGGTCCACCGTGACCTCAGGTTTTGGCGCGGCGGGATCACTCGTGCTCTTCCTGTTGTGGGTGTACCTCTCGGCCCAGATTTTTCTCCTCGGCGCGGAATTCACCTGGGTCTACTCCCATCAGCACGGATCGCGCTCGGAGCGTTTCTCCACCAAGGTCGTGCCTCTCGTCCCGAGCCGTTCCGGTGACAGCACGCCCGAGGCCAAGAAGGCGGTCATCCTCGACCGTCGTACGGCCTATCCTCTTACCGAGCGGTATGCGTCGGCCGCCGGTCGTTTCATTCGCAGGAAGCCCCTGCTGAGTTTTAGCGTGCTCGCCGCCATTGGCGTGGCGACCACGATTCTGGTCAGCCGATCGGGGGATGCGACGAGAGGATCACCTCGTTCGCCGCGCCCGTCTTCTGATGATTAGCCCTTAACGCGGCCCGGCCGTTTCTAGATTTCACCTTCCGTTGGCGCAACATACTGTGGGCAGCCCGCCACAAGGAGTGGGTGTCGGCCTGTGGACGAGGGCATTCTCCTTGTCCTCAGCAGATTATGTAAGTCACTCAAATCAGGCGACAAGACCTGTGGGTTTATTGCCCACCGCTGATTTTGCGGCCCGAGAGCGCGGTTGTGGCTTGCTCTTTGCACCTATTACCCGTGAATGCGGTTTTCACGATGTAACAATCCGGTCATTGCTTCGCTTGGGATTCTCCTCGCCTGGTCCATTGACGTCGAAATCTCTCAGGCTTCAGTTCAGTTCGCTGGACCCACTGCGAATGGGCTGGCAACCGGGGTTGGTAGCAGTCACATCACCGAACCGCCCACCGCGCGTCGCACCCATGCGAGGATCTCGGTCTCGGAGTTCGACCGGCACATCACGTCCGCGGCCACGCAATACGGAGTCAGTCACGATCTGATCCGCGCGGTGATCGAGGCCGAGTCGGCCTTCAATCCATCGGCCCTCTCGGACCGTGGTGCGTGTGGCCTGATGCAGTTGATGCCGGGCACGGCGAGTCGATTCGGAGTTGTTGATTGTTTCGACGCCCGCGAGAACATCCACGGTGGAACCCGTTACCTGAAACTCCTGCTCGCCCGCTTCGATGGCAGCATTCCCTTGTCCGTGGCCGCCTACAACGCCGGCGAGGGCGCCGTCGCTCGCCATGGCGGTATACCGCCTTATCGGCAGACCCGGGCCTATGTTCGCAAGGTGGAGGAGCTGCTCGCCGAGTAGCAGGCCTCCGGGCGCGGAGTCACATCCAGTAAGGTGGGCGACATGAGATGGTCGAAGCGCCGCCTGTGGAGTGTGAAGCAGTTGATGACCGTCGGTGCGGTCTCGGGCTTTCTCCTCCTGCTGACTTTCGTGATTGGCCTGCGTCATCTCCAGGGTGCGGCGGGGCAGGCCTCGCCTTCACTGGATTCGGGCGCCGCGCTCGACGAAGGCCTCTCGCCCGCGCGCGGGCCCGCCACCAAGGCCGTGAGTCCGGCCGAGAACCTCGATCCGCACCCTTCAGAACTCCTGTTCCCCGTGCCCGCGGTGTCCCCCGCCACCATGGCTGATAGTTTCCTCGACCGCCGCGGAGCAAGAGTGCACCACGCCGTCGATATTCTCGCCCCCCGTCATGCCGACGTGGTGGCGGTGGCGGACGGCACGGTGGCCCGCATCATGACGAGCACGGCCGGAGGGCTCTCCGTCTATCAGCGGAGCTCGGACCAGAACTTCATCTACTACTATGCCCACCTGCAGACCTACGCCCCCGGTCTCGCCGAAGGCGCCTCGGTCCGGCGCGGTCAGGTGCTCGGGTTCGTCGGCACCACCGGCAACGCACCCCCGAATACGCCGCATCTACACTTCGCCATCGCCCGGGTCGAGGCCAAGGATCGCTGGTGGGGAGGCGCGCCCATAGACCCTTACCCAATCTGGCGGCGTCGCTAACTCCTGATCTCGAAGTCGGCCACGATGGGCAAATGGTCGCTGGCCAGGCGAGAGAGCTTTTGTCGGCAGCGGTAGGCGGAGTGCAGAGTCAGCGGCCCGCGATAGTAGATGCGGTCGAGCGGACCACGCGGGAAGAAGGAGGGGTAGGTGAGGAGGTGCCGGCCGGTTGAGAGCTCGGTAGCCGACTTGAAGTTCATGCCCCCGGTGAGGAAGGGCACGAGCAACGAACGCCAGTCGTTGAAATCGCCGCCCACCAGGCAGGCGGCGGAAGGAGCGAGTCCGGTCATCTCTGTGGACCGGGCCAGCAGCTCCACCTGCCGCGCGCGCTGGCCGGCGGACAAGCCGAGGTGCAGATTGAACACGTCGAGCCGGCGGTCGTCACGTCCATCCAGAGCGATGGCCGTGTGTTGGCAGCCCCGCCGCTTCCACGCCGCGATGGTGAGATCGATGTTGCGTTCGCTGAGGATGGGGAACCGGCTGAGCGTGGCGTTGCCGTACCGCCCCTTGCGCAGGGTCACGTTGTGGCCAACCGCGAGGTAGGGGAACCCAAGCTCGTTAGCCAGTTCCTTCGCGAGATCCAGCTCGCGCGAGCGTGGGGCGCCGTCGTCCACCTCCTGGAGCAGGACGATGTCCGCGTCGTAGTGGCCGATGATCTGCGCGATACGCTCGGGACGGAAGCGTCGGTCCACCCCGATGGCGCGGTGGATGTTGTAGGAAAGGATGCGGAACTTCATGGCGTGGGGGAACCGGCTTCCTCGTCCGCAGGCGTTGCGGAGCGCTCTTTAGGGCGGCGCAGGGAACGTGCGATGAGGGCAAGGGCCAACCACATGAAGATCAGAGCCAGGGGCCAGGCGAGGACTCGGGGCCAGAGGAGACCGACGACGGAGAGAACGGCGAGGGAGGCTCCGCCCTGGCCCATCAGCAAACGTTCGGTAGGGCGATGAACCCTTCGGGCGGCGAGGACCGATCCGATGGCGTTGCCGATGCGCAGCGCTCCGGCGGCGGCCCTTGTGGCGCTTCCGCCCGCGCGTGGAGGACGCGGTTTGACCTCACCGGCCGGTCGTACCCGGTGCCGGGTCTTGAGCACGATCTCCGTGGAGTTGGTCAGGTCGAGAGCGAACATCTTCTCCATCGCCTCGCCGAAGCCCTTGTCTTCGACCACGATGTCGAGTTCCCGGTTTCCGACCCAGCTCGACAGATTCAGGTTGGTGGAGCCGACGCGGGCCCAGCGCGCGTCCGCCACCGCGGTTTTGGCGTGAAGCATGGGCCCGTTCCATTCGAAGACCCGCACTCCGGATTCGAGAAGCGCGCGGTAGCCGGTGCGGGAAATGGTCTGCATCAGTGGGATGTCGCTGCCCGGACCGGGAACCAGCAGCCGCACGTCGACGCCGTCCTCCGCAGCGGCGCGCAGGGCCTGGACGTAGATCGAGACGCCGGCGAAGTAGGCGTCGGTGAGCCACAGGGTGCGCCGGGCCAGAGAGGCCACGAGGGGGTCGAGCCGATAGAGGCTGGCGCTGCCCGGGGTGGAGGCCACCACCCGCACATCGACCGTGCCGTCCTCCGGAATGGCGTCGTGCCCGACTACTTCACTCTTGGGGAGGGGTTGTCCCACCGCGGCCCAGCTGCTGGCGAAGGCGTGGGACACTTCCGCCACCGCGGGGCCCCGGACCACCACGCCGGTGTCGCGCCAGGGGGCACGGTCCTGTTCGGGCGAACCCTCCCACATCTTTCCGACGCAGAGTCCGGTGACGAAGGCCGTCGTTCCGTCGACCACCAGGCACTTGCGGTGATTACGCACAACCCACCCGAGGGGCTGGTCGAGGCGGGGCGGATTGAAAGAACGCACATCGACGCCTCCCGCGCGCAGCCTCCGCCAGAACGTGCGTGAAGCGCGCCCGATGCAGCCGATCCAGTCGTAGATCACGCGCACCGGCACGCCCTCTCGGGCCTTCGCGATGAAGGCGTCGGCGAACCGCATACCCACTTCGTCGTCGTGGATGATGTAGTTCTCGAAGTGGACGTGACGCCGCGCGGCCGCGATGGCCTCGAGCCAGGCCGGATAGTTCTCCCGCGCGTCTTGAAGAATGCGCGCGCTGTTCCCGGGGATGAGGTGGGCGCCCGCGGTGCGTGAGAAGACCTGGTCGGTCAAGTTCCGGGAGGCTTCGGGCACGTTCACGGTTTCGGCCACGCGAGGCCTACTCCGGTCGGCCGAGAAGATAGCCCTGGGCGGAATCGCACCCCTCGGCGCGGAGGAACTCGAGCTGCGCTTCGGTCTCGACGCCTTCGGCGATGACCTCGAGACCCAGATGATGAGCCATGGCGATGATGGCGGTAACGATCCCCCGGGCCCGGTTCTCGCCGGGGAGGTCGGCCACGAACGCCCGGTCGATCTTGACCGCGTGCAGGGGAAGCCGGCGCAGGTTGCTGAGCGACGAGTGCCCGGTGCCGAAGTCGTCCATGAGCAGTCGGATGCCGCGCTGACGGAGGGCTTCGAGAATCAGGTCGGCTCGTTCGAGGTCCTGCATGGCCACGGTCTCGGTGATCTCGAATTCGAGTCGTGAGGCCTCAAGGCCGGACTCGCGCAAGGAACGATCCACCACTTCGAGCAGGGACGGGTCGTGGAACTGGCGACCGGAGAGATTGATTGAGACGCGCTCGTTTCCCGGGCGCGCCACCGTGGCCGCACAGGCGATGCCGATCACGTAGTGTCCGATCTCCGAGATCAGGTTCGTGGCCTCGGCGATCCCGATGAACTCCGAGGGCTGGATGGTCCCGCGATCAGGGTCGCGCCAGCGGAGCAGGGCCTCGCGGGTTTCCACCTGCATCGTGCCGAGGCGCACTATGGGCTGGTAGGCGAGGAACAGTTCGGAGGCGCCCAGGGCGCGCCGCAGCCGCGCCTCGAGGTTCATGTGTTCGAGCAGCCGCGCGCTCATGGCCGCGGTGTAGAACTGGGTGCGGTCGCGACCCAGCTCCTTGGCCCGGTACATGGCGAGATCGGCGTTGCGCAGCAACTGCTCCGGGGTCTCCCCGTCCTGGGGGAAGAGTCCCACGCCGATGCTCGCCGACACCGTCAGTTCGCGACCGGCCACCTCGACCGGAACCTTGATGGTCGAGTGGATCTTCTGGGCCAGGCGGAGCAGATCGTTCGGATCCTTGATCCCCGTGACCAGCACGGTGAACTCGTCGCCCCCGAGCCGCGCCACCGTGTCTTCGGTGCGCAGGGTCGAGCGCAGGCGCAGGGCCAGGGTGCGCAGGAGCGTGTCGCCCGCGGTATGCCCGAGAGAGTCGTTGATCGACTTGAAGTGATCGATGTCTACGAAGAGGACGGCCAGGGTTTCTTCGGTGCGGTGAGAGCGGGTGAGTGCGGTGTCGAGGCGGTCGACGAAGAGATGTCGGTTGGGCAGGCCGGTGAGCGCGTCGTGATACGCGAGGTGTTCGATCTGGTTCTCGGCTTTGCGACGTTCAGAGATGTCGAGGCCGGCTGCATAGACGAGCCCGCTCTCGGGATCGGGCGCCGCGTTCCACAGCGTCCATCGAGTGGAGCCGTCACGGTGCCGGAGGCGTAGCTCGATGTCGGTGGCCCCGCCTCGGAGTCGCGGGAGGACCTCACGCTCCGCCGCCGCCTCGTCGAGCTCGAGATGCTCCCAGACCTTGGTTCCCGTGAACTCCTCGGGGCCACGGCCGAGGATGCGCTTCGAGGCGGGCGAGACCCAGCGGATGCCGCCGTGCGAGTCGAGGACCACATGAAGGGTCTGCGACACCTCGAAGAAACGATCCCGTTCCGCCGTGAGCTTCTGGCGCTCGGCCAGCCCCTGCTCCAGTTCAAGGGTGCGCGCGCGCACTTCCCGGCGCAGCAGCGCTGACCAGCCGAGGCCCCCCGCGGCCACCAGGATCAGGGCGAAGACCGCGTAGGCGTATTTCCGCAGCTGTTCTGCGAAGGGCACAGGCGGGGGAGGGATGGTGAGTGTGCTCTCCACGATCCCGCTCATCCTTGGCGAGGCGCGGATGCGTTCGAGCGCCTCCACGAAGCGCGCCAGCTCCGTGGTTCGCCCCTTGCGGGCCACGAGGTAGTACGAGGTGGAGGCCACGTCTACTTCCACGAAATCGCCTTTTCCGAACTGGGCGGCGATGTGGCGGAGGGTCAGGCCATTGCCGGCCACCATGGTGGCCTCGCCGGCCAGGAGCTTTTGCACCGCCTCGAACTGATCGGCGCACAGGCGGAATTTGGGCTGCTTGTCCCAGGGCAGGTTGAGCAGGGTCTCGTGGAGCAGTCCATCCTCGAGAAGGGCCACGCGTTCGCCGGACAGGTCGTCGAGGCCGGTTGGGTAGGAGGCGCGTCCGGGCGGGAAGAGCAGGGAGAGGTGCATGTTCCAGATGGGCGAGAGCAGGTCGTAGCGCTCCGCGCGTTCCCCGGAGTAAGCGACGGCGGCGAGGTCGGCCCGGCCGTCATTCAGCTTGGCCACCGCTTCCGGCCACGAGCCGAGCTGGAACTCGACATCGAAGCCCGCTTCCTCGGCGGCCAGGGTGACCACCTCGATGTTGAAGCCTTTGGCCCGGCCTTTCGCGTCTTTGTATTCGAAGGGAGGGAAGTAGGCGTCGCCCGCGTAGACGAGCCGGCGGCGCTCGGTTCCCGTCCCCTTGCTCCCCGCTTCGGTTTGCGCTCCGGTCGGTGATCCGACGAGCAGAATCAGGACCACCAAGACGACTGACCGGAACGCGCGGGCCCACGGGTCCCGCGGACATCGCGAACCGTTTGGGTCTCTCGGTCGAGGGGAACTCATGAACACAGCTTGACGGGCCTGACTCTACTCGCCGCCTTGGCCTCTTGCCCGCTCGCATCGCTCCTTCGGGCGATTCCGGGGCGTCAGCGAGAACGGGTGAAGGCGAAGCGCACCTGGATGGGTCGGGGCAACGTGGTCACCTCCGCGCACATCATCGTGTCGGCTCCAACCTGTTGAACGCTGGTCGCCAGGGCCTCGTCGACCGAAGCCTCAGCCAACGGCGTGGCCCCGACCGGAAGCACGGAGCACACCTCGTGGACCGTGGCCCGGCCCTCGACCTTCACTCTCATCGACGAGGGGCCCACGAGCTGCGAAATGGCGAGATCGGCTCCGGCCGCGCGTTGAGGAACCTCGAAGCGTTCGAGCGTTTCCCCGACCCGGATAGCCAGGCGATACCCGTCTTTGGACCTCGTGAGGCCGAGCAGGCCACGCACGATCGCGCCATGAAGGGCGGCCGCCGAGGCGGCGTAAGCGGGGCTGCCTTTGGGCGAGCCGTCCTGGGCGTACCACTCGTGAATGCCCGGTCCGGCCGCGAGGGTGCGAGAGAGAATCTGATCGAGATGAGCGCGGGCCGATCTTGCCTGGCCGCGCGTGAACTCGGCCTCCACCAGGGCCGCGCCATACCAGTCCCACTGCCCCCCGTTCTGATACTGGAAGGGCTCGCGCATAGACGGATGTTGGAACACCGAGGCGGGGTAAGGGGGAATCAGCGTGGTCGAGATGGTGGAGAAACGGTGCGTTTCACGCAGACGTTCGGCGGTCTCGAAGATCGCCCGTGCCTGGGCATCGTCGGCCACGCCGTGGAGTGCCGCCAGGGCATTGCCGCCGAGTGCGAACCGTTCGTCCTCTTGGGCCGCGAACGCCTCGGGAACCGCGTCGAGGTTCAGGCGGATGCGGAAGTAGCCGCGGTCTTTCATCCAGAAGGCGTCGCGGATAGCATCGCGAAGTTTCGTCGCGCGCGCGGCCAAGCGAGCTGATGTCGCCTTAGGTCCCTCGAGCCGGGAAAGGCAGTTGAGGGCCGCGTAAGCCATCACGTTCGAATACAGCGAGAGCGTGCGTGGCGTCTGCGCATCGAGATAGATCGCGCGTTGATCGGCGTAGAGCGGACTGACGTCGCCCCAATCCGCGGTGAGACCGCTCCAGACGAGGCCGGTCTTCGGATCCGTGCGATCGCGAAGCAGGGCGTCGATGGCCTTGACCAGGCGGGCGAGTCGGGAGAGATGCGCGGGGTCAGGGGCCTCGGCTCCGGCCATAACCTCGCGGGCGCGGCAGTAGGCAAGCGCCGCGCTCGGCTCCTGATCCGATTCATTCGTGTTGGTGTCGACGGCCAGCGGACCCACGGCACTCACCTGGGGAGCCCATTCCCGAAAGGTATCGGGCGTGGAGGCCGCCACCCAGTCGCGGAGGCGACCGTTCTTCGCGGCCACGGACAGGTGCAGGTCGAGCCACGAGGTGAGGGCGGGGGCCTCGTAGTAAGAAGCGGCGGCGGGCACGATCCAGGCGCTGTCGCGCAGCCAGATCTGCGGATACGCCTCGCCCGCGCCGAAGCCGCTCACCGTCCCGTCGGGCACCGCGAACGTCTTGTGGTTCTTGGCGAGGGTAGTTGGCACGCGCGCGAAGACCTGACGCACACGCTTCACAAAGGCGCTTTCGGCGTTTTGCGGAAGGCCTGGCGCCTCGACCTGGGCGCAGGCCGGGGTCAGGGCGATAAGAGCGATGGCGAGGGCTCGACCCATGGACCTTCGACTCTACTTGTTAAGGTTCCGCGCTCGTCGGGGTTTTCTGCCGGCGGTCCGGGGCGCTCGCATATGATCTTTGGCGGCCCCCTGCGTTGTTCGTTTTTGGGGTCGGTGGACCGAGGAACCAATGTCGCTACCCCGGGGTCCAACTGTCGTCTTGCGGTGTGCATGCCTCCGCGTTGAGGAAGCCTGAAGCAAGCGCAGGACCCCACCCTTTGCGCTCAGGTTCCGTGAGCGCCACCGGCTTCAGACGGCAACGCGGAGGGCTTTTCTATTTCGTTCCGCTCTTGCGTCTGGGGAGCCGCGGTGTGGCGCCCACGCCCATCTCGCCCGTCCAGCGTTTGGCCTCGGGAAGTTCGATGCCGAAGAGGTCGAGCAGACGGGCCACGGTGTGATCGACGATGTCGTTGATCGCTTTCGGCCGGTGGTAGAAGGCAGGCATGGGAGGCGAGATCACCACTCCCATGCGCGAGAGCTTCAGCATGTTCTCGAGGTGGATGTCGGTAAAGGGCGCTTCGCGCACGGCGAGAACCAGCCGCCGCCGCTCCTTGAGCACCACGTCGGCCGCGCGATGGACCAGCTCGTTGCTGTGGCCGTGGGCGATGTCGGCCAGGGTCTTGACGCTGCAGGGAAGGATCACCATGCCGAGAGTGACGAAGGAACCGCTGGAGATTCTCGCCCCCTGGTCGTTCTCTTTATAGGAATGGGTGGCGAGGGCGCGGACCTGGTCGAGGGTGTAGTCGGTTTCGTGGAGAAGCGTGCGAGCCCCCCAGCGGCTCACGACGAGATGGCTCTCCACGTCGGTATGACGCAGCGCCTCGAGCATCCGGACCGCGTAGATGGCGCCGGTGGCGCCGGTGACGCCGAGAATGAGGCGGCGGGGTGTTTCCTGGGCTTGCTTCGTCACATGAACTCCGTGAGGTGTTCGGAGAAGAGCCACAGCCCGAAGGCTACACTCCCCACTCCCGACAGGTACTGGAATCGCAGGTGCATGGTTTCGTAGCGCGAGCGCAGGGCGGTGAGGGGCAGGGTGAGCAGAGCGGAGAGAAGGCTCATGCCCACCATGGCCCCGAAAGCGAGGGCCGCCATGTAGAGGAAACCCGCGGCCGCGGACTGGGCGGTGGCCATCACCAGAAGGGCCAGACCCCCGCTTCCCGCCACACCATGGACGAGGCCGATGGTGTAGGGGCGCAGACCCGCGGACAGGCCGTGCGCGTGCTGATGGACAGGATGGGCCGCCTTTTCGTGAACGTGAAGGTGAACATGTTCGGCGACCGCGGCTGCGTCGTCGCCCTCACCTCCGTGGGTGTGCCGGTGGGCGTGCAGGCGGAAGCCCTGGCGCGCGGCGCGCACCGCGTAGAAGCCCAGGCCGATCAGCATGATCGACACGATGATCTCCAGCCGCGAGGCCGCCAGTTCGCTGATATTGATCCGGAAGGCCACGATCAGACCAGCCACGGTGAGGAGCGACGTGGCGTGGCCCAGACCCCAGAAGATCCCGATGCGCGAAGATCGCCGCCATTCGGGATCGCCGCTCACGATGGTGGACACCGCCACCACGTGATCGGGATCAAGGGCGTGGCGCAGGCCGAGCACGAAGCCCAGGGTGGAGGCGCTCAGGAGCATGGCCGGAACGTACCACGCCGTCGCCGTCGTCGCGATTTCAGGGAGTTGGGCGGACGTCGATCAGACGCCCCAGAAATCGCTGCGGTCTTCGGGATCTTCCTCGGGCGGAGGCGGGGCGACCGAGATCGCGCGTTGGCAGTCGTCGCAGCTGCGACCAAGCGAGGTGCAGGGAACGCCGTCGGCCTGGGCCTCGGGGCAGCAGGCGGACAGGACCTGGATGGGATACGTCTTCCTCTCAGGCGATTGCGTCATCTGTGAACCTCCAGATCGCCACCATACACGGGAGATTGCTCCCACGCATGAGTCAAATGGACTACCTCAATTTCCTTTCCCCTGCGAGCGCGGCCAGTAAAATCGCACCTGCCGTCATCGTCGGAGGTCAAAGTTCATGAGCACCGTTCGCGAGCGTCCCAAGCCCGATCTGCTTCCCGAGTATTGCAAGGGATGTGGTCGTTGCATTGACGCCTGTCCCAAACACTGCATCACTCTGGGGACGGAGATCAACCCCGCCACCGGCCTGATACCGGTGGACCTGCATCTCGACGCGTGCAACGGCTGCGGCCTGTGCATGTCGGCCTGCCCTGAACCCTACGGCTTGCACGCCGAACCCGGAGCCGAGTTCGTGCTCGAGGATCCCAAGGCTCTGTTCGGCGCCCGCGGCGGGGCGCCGGCGGTCAAGTCGATTCCCGACGAACTGCTGGCCATGCCCCAGGTCGAGCCGCTCGTGGTGAAAGGCACTTACGCCTCGGCCATTGGCGCTCTGACCGCGGGATGCCGGCATTTCTACGGTTATCCCATCACTCCCTCCACCGAGGGGTCGGAGTTGATGGCGAAGCTCCTGCCCAAGCTCGGCGGCGTGTTCGTCCAGGCGGTTTCCGAGACCGCGGCCGTCAACATGATGTACGGATGCGGCGGCGCCGGCCTGCCCGCCATGACCTTCACCTCGTCTCCCGGCTTCAGCCTGATGCTCGAGGGCGTGTCCTACATGATCGGCGCGGAGTTGCCGGGCGTGTTCGTGAACGTGATGCGCGGCGGTCCTGGTCTTGGCAACATCGGCCCGGAACAGGCCGACATCAAGCTCGCCTGCCGCGGCCTTGGTCATGGCAACACTCACGCCGTGGTCCTCGCCCCTTCAACCCCCCAGGAGATGCTCGATCTCACCATCGAGGCCTTTAACATCACGTTCCGCTACCGGAATCCTGTGGTCATCCTGGGCGATGGTTATCTCGGCCAGGTCACGGGCACCGTGCGTCTACCCGAAACCGCGGTGAAGCCGGGCCTGCCCGCGTGGGCGGTGTGGGGCGATCGCGCCCATCGCAAGAACCTGGTCTGCTCGATCTACTTGAGCGAGTCCGATCTCGAAGCCCACAACGTCAAGCTGAACGCGAAGTACGCAGCCATGAGCGCGGCCGAGCAGCGCGCCGATCTGTATGAGACCGCCGACGCCGACGTTCTTCTCGTGGCCTGCAACACTCCGGGCCGCATGGCCAAGGGCGCGGTGCGCGAGTTGCGCAGCCAGGGAATCAAGGCCGGCCTGTTCCGTCCCATCACCTTGTGGCCGTTCCCCATCGATGCTCTGAGGCCGCTGCTCGATCGCGTGCGGCGCATCGTGGTGGTCGAGGCCTCGAACGGTCAGCTCGAAGACGAGCTGCGGCTCGCCATCAGTTATTCCGGTGTGGCGCGACCGCCGGTCATCGAACACGTGCGCCGCTTCGGCGGCATCCTTCCCCAGCAGAATGAGATCGTGGACCGCGTTCGTTCCGGCGGTGGAAAGAGCGAGAGCCAGGCGGTGATGTCATGAACGTCTTCTACAACCGTTTCGAACGGCACGCCCATGGCGAAGGCCTCAAAGGCCAGTCCACCCACTACTGCGCGGGTTGCGGACATGGTCTTGCCCACAAGTACCTTGCGGAAGCGATCGAAGAACTCGGGGTTCAGGACCGCACAGTGGCTGTGTCTCCCGTGGGCTGCAGCGTGTTCCTCTACTACTACTTCGATGTCGGCAACACCCAGGCCGCTCACGGCCGCGCGCCCGCGGTGGCCATCGGACACAAGACCGCGAATCCCGACTCCATCGTCATCAGCTACCAGGGTGACGGCGACCTCGCTTCGATCGGCTTGGCTGAGATCGTCAGCACGGCCCAGATGGGCATTCCCATCACCGTCATCTTCGTCAACAACGCGATCTACGGCATGACCGGAGGGCAACTCGCGCCCACCAGTCTCATGGGCCAGCGCACCAGCACAACGCCCGAGGGCCGAAGCGCCTTCTTCGGTGCGCCTATGAAAATGGCGGAGTTGATAGCGGGTCTTGACGGACCGGTGTACGTCGAACGCGTCGCGCTGTACGACGCGAAGCAGCGGAACCGCGCGAAGAAGGCCATCACCAAGGCGCTGCGTCTGCAGGTCGAGAACCGCGGCTTCGCCTTTGTCGAGGTCCTCGCCGAATGTCCCACGCATCTGGGCCTCACTCCGTCCGAAGCGGAGATCTGGGTTAAGGAGAAGATGACCGAGGTCTTCCCTCTGGGGGTGAAGAAGGACATCGAAAATCCGCCCGTGCGCGCCTCGGTGGGGATGCCGGAGTTCGATCCGGCTCACCTCGTTAAGGTGTTCGAGGGCTCCACCGACAAAGCAACGCGTTTTTGCACCGCGTTCCCGTCGATCTGGGGAACCGACGACATCGCCATGAAATTCGCGGGGGCGGGCGGTGACGGCGCTCAGACTGCGGCCCTGCTGGTGGCTCGCGCCGGCATCAACGAGGGTTTCGACTCCACCCACATTCCAAGCTACGGCCCCGAGTCGCGTGGTGGCACCTCGTACGCCGACGTTCACATCGCGTGCACGGAAGTGTTGTCCCCCTCTTCGCCCGCGCCTCATGTCCTTGTGGCCTTCAACGCCCCAAGCCTCGCCCGCTTCGGCCCGACCGTGGTCTCGGGTGGAACGATTGTTTACGACAGCTCGGTGATCGCCGATGTTCCGGCTTTTCCCGAAGGGGTGAAGGTGGTGGGCGTGCCCATGACGCTCATCGCCTCGGAGCTGGGGCGTCCGGTGGTTAAGAACGTGGTGGCGCTCGGCGCACTGCAGGCTGCGACCCGAATGTTCCCCGAGGAGACGTTCCTCGCCGCCATCCGCCAGGCCCTGAAGTCGAAGTGCGCCATGATTCCCCTCAATGAAGAAGCTTTCGCCCGGGGAGGCCGCGCGGTCAAGGGCGACGCTTAACCTTTCTGAGGCAGCATTAGGCTCATGAACGACATCGCGAGCCTCCGCAAGAGCTACGAACGGGCCGAACTCGACGAGAGTGCGTCGAAGGCGGACCCCATGGAGCAGTTCGCCTTGTGGTTCCAGCAGGCGCTCGACGGTGAACTCCCCGAGCCTAACGCGATGACTTTGGCCACGGTGGGCGCCGACGGGCGACCTTCGACCCGCGTGGTTCTGATCAAGGGTTACGATGCCCGCGGCATTCTCTGGTACACGAACTACGAGAGCCGCAAGGGTCAAGAACTCGCCGCAAATCCCCTGGCCGCGCTGCAGTTTCACTGGGTGGAACTCGAGCGTGTGGTGCGGATCGAAGGTCGGGTGGAGAGGGTGAGCGGCCAGGAGTCGGACGATTACTTCCGCTCGCGGCCCCTTGATTCCCGCATCGGGGCCTGGGCCTCTCCGCAGAGCCAGGTGATTTCCTCGCGGGCGGTCCTGGTCGCTAATGCCGCGCGTTATGGGGCGCAGTTTCTCTCCACTTTGGTGAGCACCGGCCCGCCCCGGCCCCCGCACTGGGGCGGCTACTGTCTCGCCCCCGACACCTGGGAGTTCTGGCAGGGCCGCAAGTCGCGCCTGCACGACCGGTTGCGCTACCGCCTCGAGGGCGGAGCGTGGATCCGCGAACGACTCGCGCCCTGACGCTCGCAGACCGCGCGATCGCCGCCCGCCCGCGAGGTGTAGCTGCGGCCGTGGCCTTTGACCCCTCCTTCGGTTTCCGGCCCGCATGTGATCCATTCATGAATGGAGCGACGCTGCCGCGTCGCCGTTGACTCAGAGGAGGTTTGCGGGCCTCCAGCTCAGTCGGGGGGCCAGCGGCCTCCGCACGTGGGGTTCCGCGCCTCCCGGCAAGCACGACCGGTCGCTGAGGGTGATCCGTGCTGCGAAGCGGTCGAGCGCGTAGCCTGGCCTGTACATTGTTCCAAAGTCGTTTTCGGATGTGAGCGCCACAGCCTGGCAATAGCGCCGTAGAGCGCCCCCCAAGGATCTGCGCCGCCTCCGAATGTCGATAGGGAATCACGTCCAGCAGGAAGTTTGCGCCGCTAATCACGAGCGCCAGTACAGGCTCCGATAGGGTTCTCCATCCAACGACCCAAACAGGAACGGAGAAGGATATGACGAAAGTCTTGAGGCGTGTCGGAGTTGATTGGGGAAGTGGAGCCCACCAGGTGTGTCGGATCGACGGTGAGGAAGCACCGAAGCAACGAGTCTTTCCGCATACGAGCGAGGGCTTGAATGCGCTGGTTGCATTCGTGGTTGAGGGAGAGATAGCCCCCGAGCAGATGCTCATTGCCATCGAGGTGAATCACGGTGCGGTGGTTGAAGCACTACTGGCCAAGGAGTTACCCGTTCACTCGATCAATCCGAAATTGCTGGATCGATTGCGTGATCGGTTTTCTCCGGCCGGAGCCAAGGACGATCGGCGTGACGCCTTCGTCCTAGCCTCGTGCGTGGAGTCGGATGCTCATGCGTTCCGAAGGATCGAGCCAGGCAACGAAGAGAACCTCCGTTTGCAGGCGGCGACTCGACTTCGG
>CXWL01001962.1_pt1 | contig 123600 bp, 109 predicted proteins | sample 590931 | NCBI WGS metagenome assembly CXWL01 (sample SAMEA3498368, study PRJEB10139) | groundwater metagenome | biome: water well; material: biofilm material | place: Germany | collected 2015-04-27
GCCTCACCGCCGGCACGTACGTCGACACCATCACCGTCACGGTCGCGGGGCTCGCTCCGCACAGCGTGATCGACACGCTGCGCATCACGGCGGCGCCGGTGGCACTCGCGCTCACCGTGAGCCCGGCCTCGCGCAATGCGGCGGCCCAGGTCGGCACCTCGGCGCCGAGTGACAACGCCACCGTCACGCTCACCGGTGACAACGCCGGCACCACTGCCTGGAGCGCGACGAAGCGGAAGAGCTGGACGACGCTCACCACGGGCAGCGGCACCGGCAGCGGGACCGCCGCCTGGAGCCGCAGCACCAGCGGCCTCACCGCCGGCACGTACGTCGACACCATCACCGTCACGGTCGCGGGGCTCGCTCCGCACAACGTGATCGACACGCTGCGCATCACTGCGGCGCCGGTGGCACTCGCGCTCACCGTGAGCCCGGCCTCGCGCCGGACCTCGGCGACCGCCGGGGCGTCGGCGGCCGGCGACAACGCGGCGGTGACGCTGAGCGGGGACAACGCCACTGCCACCACCTGGTCGGCGACGAAGCGGAAGAGCTGGACGACGCTTTCCACCTCTGCCGGAACCGGCAGCGGGAGCGTGGCGTGGAGCCGGAACAGTGCCGGACTCGTCGTCGGCACGTACGTCGACACCATCACCGTCACGGTCGCGGGGCTTGCCCCGCAGAGCGTGATCGACACCCTCGAGATCACGGCCGCCCCGGTGCCGGTGACCGTCGCGCTCTCGCCGGCTGGCCGCCGGGTCACGGTCACGCGCGGCAACACCGCCGCGAGCGGCACTGGCAGCGTCACGCTCAGCGGGACCAACGCCGCATCGACGAACTGGGTGGCGACCAAGCGGCGGAGCTACACCGCGCTCACCACGGGCGACGGGACGGGCAATGGCACGCTGGCGTGGAATCGCAACACCGGTTCCCTCGCCGCCGGCACCTACGTCGACACCATCACGGTGACGGCGGGTTTGGCCACGGCACGGCTGATCGACACCGTCGTCGTGACGGCGCCGACGTCCTCATCGATCGCGGTGCGGCCGAAGGGGAAGAGGTCGCGCTACCTCGCACAGGCCGGTCGCGCGAACGCCTTCGCCTCGACGCGGGACTCGGCGCTGGTGGAGGGCGAAGTGGTCGAGGGGCAGAGCGATCAGTGGACCGCGGTGATCGGTGGCACCGGCCTCGCCGTGCTGTCGCCGGTCGGTCGACTCGGCGACTACGTCTACTGGGAGCGCCGGAGTGCCGGCCCCGGTCCGGGCATCACCGTCGACTCTGTCCGGGTGCAACTGGTCGGTTCGCCTGGGCTGGAAGCCGTCTTCGTCGACTCGCTCGAGGTGGTCACGGTCGAACTACCGGCCGTCGGACTCGCGGTGGATGAGCTGGTGCGCGGCGGGCAGATGAATGCCGACCAGCGGCAGCTGCTCGACGGGGAAGGGAACCGTAACGGCTACTTCGACCTCGGCGACTTCCTCGCTTGGGTCGATCGCGATCGCATCCGGCTCTCGCCCGCGATGGTGGCGAAGCTGCAGTCGGTACCGGTTGCCACGGTGCGACCACGACCGTAGCGCGGGGCGAGACGCCGCGCAGTAGATCGGGCCGCCCCAGCTGATGCTGGGGCGGCCCGATCGCCTGCGCCGACGGTTCGCGACCCGATGAGTGCTATCGCGGCGCGGTCAGGGCGGGGTGCCACTCCGGCATGCCATCGGGAGCGCAGCGGCCGGCGGAAAGATCTTCGATCAATCGGGTGACTTCCCACGCCGTGAGGTACCCGACCCGATAGCCACGCTCCTCGCACGCGGTTCTGGTCATCTCCAGGCATCGTTGGAGCCCCCCCCCCTCGAGGAGGGGGGAGCCATTGCTTTCCTGGGCTCCATGCCCGAACAGCTTGAGGAAGATGTGGTTGCCAATGCGTGGCGCCGCGCGCAACCAGGATCTTGCCCGCGCCATGGTAGGGAGGGCGTAGCCCGCAAGTTCACCGACCTCAAGGGTGGGCAGCACGCGATATCGCTCGTGCGGGCGGACCGTGAGCGGTCCCTGGACCATCAGGAGCGCATCGGGTGGCGGCGCAACACCGGGACGAACGAAGATGCCTCGATCGTGGGACTTTGGCTTGGTCGGATCGTCTTCCGCCCAATAGATGGCGTTCACCAGCGACGTCTGGCAGCCACTTGGTGCGGATGGCAGGGTGAAGTCGGCACGGCAGCCCAACTCCCGGAGCAGGGTGAGCTCGTTGTTCAGCCCGCACCAGCGCCCCTCGGGGTGGCTGTTGTCGAGTGCCCAATTGCCATGGATGAAGCACCACTGGATCGCGCCGGCCTCGTTGACGCGAAGGAGCCCATGCTCCTCCCGGAGTCTGCGCACGAAGGTGCCGACGACCGTGCGGAAGTTCGCGTCAGTATCATGATCGTGGTGGTAGTGCACTTCAATGTCGCCGACCCCTTGACGGACGATGGATGCGATGCGCTCGACCACCTCCGGCTCATCTTCTTCGGCAGGATAGAAGAAGGTGAACTGGGCGGATCGTCCAAACGAGTCAGGAACGGCTTGCGCGATTCGGGGCCAGTGTCGTTGCCAGCCCGAGACGCGTTCAAGTGCCTGCGCCTGAGTCGCTCCGCCGCCGAGCGGTTCGAAATGGTCGGTGAAATGGAGCCACACGGTCGGTTGACTTCCGGGGGACGCGCGCCACCCGGAGTCTCGTAACCAGCTCCCGACGAGCCCGGGGACCCAGCGGTCGGCGCCACGCGGAAGCCGGATCATTCGGGCGCCTCGAGTTGCAGGTGATGTGCGATATGCCGGGCCCCCGCCAGAATGTCGAACTGACTGTTCGCGGGCAGGCTATTATCGGCGGCCGTAAGCACCGCCGTGATTGCTGCCGTCAATGCCTCCAGGTCGCCTTCGGGCACTGCCGCAGAGCATCCGAAGGGAAGAAGATCCGGGATCCCGCCAACCCGACTGGCGACGAACGGGAGCCCCGATGCCATCGCCTCGACCAGGACGTTCGGGATGCCTTCGGATCGCGAGGGAAGAACGAAGAGGTTCGCTGCCCGATACCATCGTGCAAGCTCGCTCTCCCCGAGCGAGCCAGGGAAGAGGATCCGTTCGCTCAGCGCCCCGGATTCGAGGGCCATGCGCTGAAGCGATTGCCGGAGCGGGCCACCGCCGATCATCGCCAAATGAATTCCTGGGAAGGATTGTTCTAATGCTCGCGTCACCTCAATCAATCTTTCCGGTGCCTTGACGTGCACCATGTTCCCCACCCAGAGGAGCAGGGGAGCGTCGGTGGAGAGACCCAGGCTACGTCGGGCTTCCGTCCGGTCACCCGGCGAAAAATGGCGGAGATCAACGCCCCGCAGGTAGTTCGAAACCCGCGAGTCCGACACCCCGAGCTCCGTCACGCGCCGACCGATCTCGGAGCCGATGGCAAAAACGTGATCCGCATCGCGAAGCGTGGCCCCAATAATGGGTCTGCGGGCTGGATCGTTGGCCAGCAGCATCAGGTCGGAGCCTCCAGCGATGATGCCCACCGGGATCCCGTGTCGCTTCCCGACGTCGATCGCTGTGGTCCCGTCGGGGTGCGTCCAAAACGCGAGGATTGCGGAGACGGGCGGACCACTGGTGATCGCGCGCTCCATCGCCCTGCCGACCGACCAGCGCATCCAATCGTGATAGCGATGTCTCCAGATGCCAGGCGGATACCAGTACACCGGATACTGCGCACTGCGTTCTCTGGGCAGGCGGTTCCCGGGACGCCACTTGACCCATGGGACCGGAGCGACCACCGACACTGAATATCCCAGTCGACGCATCGCGCCGATCAGGCGAGCATTCGCCGGGCCCTTGTGCGGCTCCCAGGGCGTCGGGTACACGGTCGACACGAAGAGCAGCCGCTTCGTCATGCCGGCACCGGGGCGGCGCGAGGCATGGAAAGACCGTAACACGCCATATACGCCGCGACCGTGTTGTCGAGGGAAAAGGCCGCCTCCACCCTCGATCGGGCGGCGCGTCCCTCCGTGGCCAGCAGGTCGCGATCGGCTCCGAACGCCAGGATCGCCGCGGCAAGCGCGTCGGGGCGCTCCGGCTCGACGAGGAATCCACCTCGCCCCGGGCCGACGACTTCGGGTGTTCCGCCAACCCGAGTTGCGACGATCGGAAGTCCTGACGCCATTGCCTCGAGCAGTGCGACCGAGATCCCCTCGGACCGCGACGGCAGGACGAACAGGTCCGCCGCTTCCAGAAAGGGGCGCACATCCTGTTGCGCCCCGGCGAAGTGGATCCGACCGGTGATCCCGAGCGTGGCGCACTGCGACTCGAGGGCGGCTCGCGTGGGTCCTGCGCCGACCAGGACCAACGCAAGGGTCGGATCGGCCTTGAGAGCGGTGCCCATCGCGTCAACCAGAACGTCCTGCCCCTTCACGTGACTGAGTCGGCCGACCGACACGAGCCGGAGCGGTTCGCCCGGAGCGCGGGCGCTGCGTGGCGGAAAGCGCTCGGGATCCACGCCATTCAGGACCACATGGTGACGGTCGGCACGCCCGATCCGGAGGAGCCTGAGCTGCGCGTCGACGTCCGTCGACACGCCGATGACTGCGTCAAAGGCGCGACCCAGCCACCGACGAAGCATGAGCAGCCACCGCCGAGCATCGGAGAGCTTGCCATGCTCGGTGTAGATCAACCGCGCCCCGTTCGCGCTCCACGGCATCAATTTCTGGCTGAGGGCGACCGCGACTTGCGCGGACACATTGTGCGCGTGCACGATCTGGGGCGCGAGAGCTCGCAGTGCCTTGGCAAGCGCCCAGGCGGTGGGGAGCACGCCTCGGGGACTTCCGGCGAGGACCTCGATGGGGATGCCCTGTGCCGCGAAGAGGGGCGCGAGGGCTCCGGAGGTTCGGAGGCAGAGGACGCTCGGCTGCATCCCTGCGCGTTGCTGCGCACTGGCCAAGTCAAGCACGACGCGCTCGGCTCCGCCGTGTTCGACGGAGATCACCACGTGGACAACGCGCGCCCCGGGGTGATCGGAAGGGGAGCCGGCGGTGGCCAGCGTACCGTGGGGACGGGGTGGCATCGGCACCTAGCGGTCGTGTGGCGATGTCGCTGGGACGAAGACTCGCCGTCGGCGTCCCGTCCCGCCGGGTGGCGATGCTGGAGAGGCGTTCGAGTCCGCCGCAGACGATGGCGCGACCGCGAATGGTGATCCGAGAAGCGTGGCCGCACACATCCCGAGCGCCATGTACATCAGCGAATAATAGGCGTTTGAGAGAAAGGTGCCGGTCATGAGGACGCCGGCCAGCATCGCCAACATGTGGCCGGCTTGAATCTCCAGCGACTCGGCCGCCGGATCGAGATCCCGCGCTGCCGCGGCTGCTCGTCGCATGGCGCTGAGGCCAGTAACCAAGGTGTGGCAGAGTAGTGCGAAGGTGGCGAGGCCGATCACGCCGAGCTCCATACCATACTGCACCCAGCTGGAGTGGGCGGCACGCTCGGGGCCGTTCATGATCCCGAAGTAGGTCGGAAAATTGTCAATCCCGAATCCCCATGGCCGTTTGAGCATCCAGACCATGCCCTGCTTCCAGAAGAAAATTCGTCCTTCGTTGGTCAGGTTGTAATCGGTCCCGGAGAAATCGCCGAAACGATCACCGGCACCGCTCCTGATCGCCATATACAGGAACCCGGCAACACCCGCGCCGACCAGCAGCACGGTCAGGACTCGTCGCCACCCACGCGCCCCCGTACCAATGACGACCGTCGCGCCGGCCAGCATGCCCAGCATCGAGCCTCGCGATTGCGTCGGGATGATGGCCATCACCATGATCCCGGCGGCACCGCTCCAGAGGAATCGACGGCCGACCGAGCCCACCGACAGCCAGAGGGCAAGGGGGAAGGCGGTCGCGAGGATGGCCCCGAAGTCGTTGCTGTCGAGTCCCACACCCACCACGCTCAGTCGCCGGAGTTCGGGACGCATCGCCACAATGGCGGGATCGATCGGCTCGCCGTATTCGTCGAGGATCACCGCATCCGGATCGTAGGTGGCGAGGACGTTCGCCGAGACGGCGGTGACACACAGCACGAAGACGGTGGCGGCAATCCGCAACGCCCGTCGATCCCGCAAGAAGACCAAACAGGTGAGGAAAATCACCACAGAGATGATGTAGCGTTCCTGCAGGAATGCCAGAGAGCCCGACGGCCAGATCCCCAGTGGAATCGTTACCAGCACGATTCCCAGGATGAGCGTCACGAGGCGAATCGGTTTGGAGCGCTCCCAGATCAATCGCCACGCGTCGCTCGGAATGACCACGGCCAGCAGCGCCACGAAGACCAGCAAGGCGATCATCGGCCCTCTGGGCACCGCGAGCTGCGCAAAGACCTCCGGAAGCCGAACCACGGCATAGCCGAGGTACAGTCCGATGAGCGGCGCCAGCACCAGTTGGCCGCGGGAGGCGGTCGTGAGGGAAAAGTCGGTCGGTCGCTGGCGGGTCGAGGGCGCCGTAATGGCTGCTCGGACGGCCTCGACTGCGCTGCGATCGTCGGAGGGGTTGGTCATGATGCGGAGCCCGATGCACGCCGCTGCCGATCGGCGCCAGCCGTGCGCCGAGGCCACGCCTGCAGGGCGAGACCCGGCGGGGTTGGTTCCATATTCACTTTGCTCCACTGGCGTATCGCCGAGCCGAAGCTTCCCCACGGGACCGGTTCATTCCCAACCATTCCTGCGGGTTCCCGTATTCGGCGAAAAATGTCCTGAAGATCGACCGGACTTCGGTGCGCCAATCGGCTCGTCCCGGCCTGCACCGGGAGCAAGTTGTGAGCCACCCATGACTCCCCCAACGGCGGGCCGGCTCGCGGGCTCCGGCCCATGAATTGCGCTGACCCTCCCCACGGCCCGATCGACAGGCACAAACGCGGGGTCGGAATTTATTCTGCTCCTTGAACCGCCCGAGGATGTCGCATGATGCGTGTCCCTACCCCGCTCTCCGCTCGCTCCCAGTTCGTGATCTCCGCGGCGGTCGCGGTATTGACCCTTGCCGCCTGCTCCCCGCTGGCCGACGTCATGGTCCAGGGGCTGCCAGTGGCTACTGGTGAGGTGCGCTGGCGATTCCAGACCTTTGGGACGCTCCTCGCAGCGCTGCCGCAGCTTGCCCTGATTCTGGCAACGGTCGCCGGGGTCGGTAGTTTGGCCGGCCATCGCGTCGCGGTTCGTGGCGCCTCGGTCGCCGCGTTGGTGCTCGCGACGGTGGCGATCGCCCTGCTCCCCTTCTTCGCGCTGGACTTCGTCGAGATGCGTCGGCTGGTACCGATGGAACGGAAGCCCACCTTCGATCGGGCGACGATGAAGACTGGGCTCTTCGGCGGGCTCTTCGTCCTGGGGCTGGCCTATCTGGGCTGGATGGGGTGGCAGGCGAGCACGAAGGAGAAGACCACGCAGCGGAAGGAAGGGCAGGGGTTGGTCGTCGGTCAGGGCTGACCGATCCGTGGGACAGCGATTACGGGGCGGCGTCGATCGACGCCGCCCCGTCCTGTGTTCGGAGGATCCGGGCAGGCACGCCGCCCACCGTGACCCCTGACGGGACATCTCGCACGACCACCGCGTTGGCGCCGACGCGTACATCGCTGCCAATCGTGACCGCCCCGACGATTTTCGCGCCCGCCCCGAGGAAGATCCGGTCGCCAAGCACCGGCGACTGGTCTTTTTCCGCACCGATGGTGACCTGGTGTTCGACAAAGATCCGACTGCCACCCCGCACGGCGCCGTTAATCACGACGCCTTGGGAGTGAATGAGGACGAACCCCGGGCCGAACGTGGCGCCCCGCCCGATGATGCACTGGCCCAGCACCGCGTTGACCTTGTTGGCGATCATCGTCAGCGGGAGCAGCTGGTGGCGGTGCGACCATGCCATCAGGCGATAGCAGGCCATGGCGAAGGTCCCATCCGTGAGACACGCCTTGAGGAGGTTCGTCGGCCGAGCGTCGCCGTAGCACCACTCGGCTTTGCAGCGGAGATCCTCGAAGAAGATCACAGCGGCGGGAGGATCCGGTTGACGTCCGCGACCAACAGGCGCGCCGCGTCGCGCGCGACAGCGTCGGCGGCGTCCACGTCCTTCCCATCGATCTGTACGAAGATGCGCACGAGGGCTTCTTCGGTTCGGCCATGGACGGCAGCGTCGCGGAGGAGGTCGAACTTCACGCGGAACTCGTCGTGCGCGACCCGCCCCCGGCCCTGGTACCAGTAGTAGACGATGGCCGTCTTCCCCTCGCGGACCAGACGCCACCGGTTGACGGTCACCGGCCCCGCGGTCGTCTCCAGTACCATCGGCTTCGAATCGACCGGCTCCCAGCCTGCGCCGGGGAGGCAATTCTTCGGGGAGTGGATGCTCTTGCCCTGGCGCTGTTCGTCGTAATACGAGACGAAGATGGAATACGGCGGGCGACCGGGCGGCTCGTATCGTCGCAGGATGAAGGCGGTCATCCCGGCCACCCGCTGTTCTTCCGGGCTGATCGCGATGTCGGTGCCGGGGACGCCCAGCGAGGTCACGGCCACCGTCGCGATCGGCGCGATCAGCGGCGTCGACGTCGCCCGGCGGGCGAGCAGGGTCGCATTCAGCAGGCAGCCGGCGGCAAGCAGGCCACCGGGGAGCCAGCGATGCCATTCACGCATGGCGCACCCCCATCCGGCCCTGGATGAACCGCTCCCCGACCCCGATCAGAGCGCCGAGTGTCCCGATCACCGCAAACGAGACGACGAAGAGCGCCCACCCCTGGCTCTCGTGCATGAAGCCCCGTCCCAGATCGGGGTCGACGAAGTACATCAGGAACGCCGTGAGGAAGATTCGCACCGCGTTGACGGCCACGGCGATCGGGACCGAGAGCAGTAGCAGCACGGCGCGTCCCGTGATTGACCGGAGGTACATCCCGCCGATCATCACGCCAAGCGCCAGCAGCGCCGTGAGCGAACGCAATCCGCTGCACGCCTCAGCCACGAAAAGCTGGAAGATCTGACCGGGCTCCTGGCCTGCGATGACGATGACGTTGCCTTGCTGGCGGACAGGAATGTGTCGCCACTCGATCAGGGCGAAGCCGTACTTCGACGCGCGGAACTGGAGCGGGATCGCGAGCTTGTTGGTGATGAGCGCCGGAAGCGGGATCGAGAGCAGGAGGAGGGAGAACGGCAACCACCAGTGCCGCACCTGACGCCACCCGAAGGCGAAGACGGTAATCCCTACCAGCGCGAGCCAAATTGAGAACCGCTGCGTGAAAAACTCGGCCGCGAGCGATCCGAGTGCACGGAGCAGGACGGCTCCAAGGATCAGGGTGCCGCCCCAGAGCGGCGACGGCGTCGCATCGCACCGGAGTCCTGTCTTCCAGGCAAGCCAGAGGGCAACGGGGGCGAGCAGGAGGCCATGGCCGGCATCCGGGTCGTTCCACCAGTCACGCGCCAACCCCTTCGCGGGGTCGGCGAAGAGGACCACGAAAGCCAGAATGGCGAGGGCCCACGGAAGTGCTCGCCGGACGGTCCATTCGCCGCGCGCCACGTCGGCGAACGGCCGAACCGCGACGCTGAGGGCGGGTGCTACCATCCGCCCTTCCGAAAGAGCATCACCGGGATCGTCTTGATCATGATCATCAGGTCCTGCCAGACGCTCCGCGTCGCGATGTACTCGAGGTCATGTTCGACCTTCCGCTTGACGTCCTCGACCGAGGTGTCGTACTGCAGGTGCACCTGGGCATGCCCGGTGATGCCTGGCCGGACCCGTTGGCGGTGGTGATAGTTGGGGATCTGCTCCCGCAATTCGGAAAAGAGCTGTGGCCGCTCGGGACGCGGCCCGACCAGATTCATGTCACCCTTGATGACATTCAGCACCTGCGGCAATTCGTCGAGGCGGCAGCTTCGCAGGAAACCGCCAAAGGCCGTGACGCGCTGGTCGTCGGCCTTGGCCCAGACGGCCTTGCCATGTTGCTCCGCGTCCACCGTCATCGTGCGGAACTTCCAGATCGTGAACGGACGGCCACCGATGTCTTCACGCCGGCGCGAGTCATGTTTACGCGGCCGCAGGGCGCGGGCGTCGAGCCCGACCCGGGTCTGGCTGTAGAAGATCGGGCCGCGGGACGTGAGGCGGATGATGAGACCAATCAGCAGCCACAACGGCACCGTGACAATCAAGGCCACCGTCGCGACGACGACGTTGAGGGCGCGGATCAACCGCTCATCGCGCCAGAGCGACGTCTCCGCCAGCGCGGGGCTGGTGTCGAGGTCGTCATTGGTCTGGTCGAGGCGCGGGTCGTCCACGTGAGTCATCGAAGAAGAGAGGGCTGAAGACATGACAACTAGAAGATCCGAACGACAATCCAAATGACGGAGGCTACTCCACCAATGGCGCCCATCACTCGCGTCACGGTGCCTCCCGCCGGCTTCGTGGCCACGTCGATCACGTCGCCGGCCTGCAAGTTCAGCTGGTCGATGGTGGTGGCGGTGTTGACGGCGTCACGAAATTCGGGCCCGTCCACCACCACCTTGTCGCCGCGCCTGATCTTCGACTTCTCCCAGCGAACATTGTTCGTCGGCCCACCCGCGAACTGCTGGATGACGTCGCTCAACAGGGTCGTGGCCGGCGGCGTGACGAAGCCCGGCTTGCCAACCGCACCGAAGACCGAGATGCGAATGGTGGGGACGACGCGCACCGTCGGGTCGCGGACCAGCTTCTTCAGCTGGATCGTCAGGTAATCCTGGAGTTCGGAGCGCAGGATGCCGGCGACGGAGATTTCGATCGCGCCCGGCAGGCTGATGGTGCGCGTGGACGAGACTTGGTAGAGGTTCGAGATCGAGGACACCTCCGCCACGTCGAGGCGGATCAGGTCGCCGACCCGGAGGTCGCCCTGGGACAGCCGTTCACGAATGGCGTCGGCCTGCGCCTTCTTCGCGGTCCGGAGGGCGGCACTGTATTCGCTCCCCGCCAAGTTCCGCTCGATCTCCTTCAGCGCGCTCTCCAACTCGCTGCGCGTGACCATCGCTCGCTCGGCATTCACCATCACCGGCACGGCCGGCTCTTGGGCCCGAGCCGGGGAGGTGACGAGGGCTGCGATCAGCGCGGCGCCGAGAAGTTCACGAATTGCGGTCCACTTGCGCACGGTGCGCTCCGTTGGGTTGTGGTCGAGCGAGTCTGCCGACAGCGGCAGCACACCAGACGGGTCCTAACGGTCGGGGTGACGCCCCAACCGGTCGCAGAAGGACAGAGCAAGTTCCCGGCCAAGGCGCCACCGCGCGCTCGACCTCCTCGATCGGCTGTGGGAAGCCCACCACGCCCCCAACTGCGCTCCAAAGGTACCCGAGGCCTTCGGCAAAGACATTGCAGAAGCAACGCTGGGATTCTGCCCTCAGGAGGGGCATTGACGCTGTGCGATTAGTCCAAGTTATTGAAAGAGAATGAGTTATCCCTGCGTTGCCGGCCGAGGCGTTTCGGCCGGTTGATCGTAGAGTCGTGACGGATTGCCACGCATTGTTGCATGTTCGCAACAATCGGCCTCTCCAATGGTCCTTACCACGGAAGCGTCCCTTGAGCCTTGATCGTGCGCTGATTGCGAAGCACTCGCCTGTTGTGCTGATCGCGAACGACCAGGAATGGACCGCCCGGGCCGTCGAGAGCATTCTGGTGGCCAACGGCTACCGGACCCATCGGGCCCACACCGCCGCCGAGACGCTGGCGATGGCCGATCGGCTCGACCCTGACCTCGTCATCCTCGACCAGCAGCTCCCCGACTTCCCCGGCACCGAAGTCTGCCGTCGGCTCCGCGCCGACCAGGCGTTCGGCCCGGCGCTCCCGATCATGATCACCACCGCCGGTCCGTCCGGCCGCCAACAGCGGATGGCGGCCTACGAGGCCGGGGCGTGGGAGTTCTACGGCCAGCCCCTCGACGCCGAGGCGCTGCTGCAGAAGCTCGCCGTCTATTGCGCGGCCTACGGCGAGGTGCGCCAGCTGCGGAGTGACGCGCTGATCGATGCGGAATCGGGGCTCTACACCCGTCCCGGCCTGACCCGTCGCGCCACTGAGTTGCTCGGGGAGGCGCGGCGGCACCAGCGCGAGATCAGCTGCGTCGTCTGGGAAATTCCCCGGCGTCTCGATCCCATCCAGGCCTCGAATCTCGGCTCCGGATTGCGTCGACAGGCACGCGCCGCCGACGCCTTTGGCCGGATTGCCCACGATCGCTTTGCAGTGGTCGCGCCCGGTGCGTCTCAGCAGGGCATCGAGCGGCTGGTCGAACGCTTCGCGGGCGTCTTCCGCGAGTCACTCGCCGACGGCACCCTTGAGGTGCCGGCGACCGCCATCACGACCAGCCACGAATCGCTGCCGAGTGACGGAGTCGCACTGCTCGAGCTGCTGAGTCCGGCGATGGCGGCGTAGGAAGGTCGTAAGTCGTAGGTCGTAGGTCGTAAGTCGTAAGTCGTAAGTCGCAAGTCGCAAACACCGAAGGCCGGCATCCTCACTGGGGTGCCGGCCTTCATGACCTACGACCTACGACTTACGACTTACGACCTACGACCTACGACTAGCTCGTCGTCGCCGGCAGCTTGCCGACGTCCTCGCCTTCGTCCGTCGCGCCGTAGCCGTAGCTGTACGAGTAGTACTTGTACTCCGAGGCGCTGGAGCGCACGTCATTGAGCACCGCGCCAATGAGGCGGATCGGCAGCTGATCGACGATCTGCAGCTTCGCTTCGGCGAGGTCACGTTCCGTCGCGCCCGACCGCATCACCAGGATCATGTTGCCGGTGAGCGTGCCGAGGACGAAGGGATCGATACCGGCGCCGAGCGGCGGGGAGTCGACGATGACGACGTCGTACGCCTCGCGCATCGAGCTGATCAGCTCACGCATCAGGACACCCCCCAGCAGCTCGGGGCCGTTGCGCTTCCGGCTGCCTGACGTGATCAGCGTCAGCATCGGATGCGACGTCTTCCGGGGCAGTTGCGCCGGGTCCAGCTCCCCCGTGAGGTGGTCGAGCAAGCCCGGGCGGCGTTCCTGCCCGAAGGTCCGGTGCAACTCGCCGCGACGGGTGTCGCCATCGATCAGCAGCGTGCGGTAGCCCGACTCGGCGAACGAGAGTGCCAGATTCGAGGCCACCAACGACTTGCCGTCACCAGGCGACGGCGAGGAAATGGTGAGCACGCCGCGGCCCTCGCCCATGGTATGGGAGAGATTCAGGCGAATGGTGCGGAAGGCCTCGATGACCTGCGCCGCTTCCTCCGCCGACGGCGTTTCGCCCTTGGCCCGACGAATCTCCGGCACGACGCCAAGGATCGTGAGGCCGAGGCCTGAGGTGATCTGGTCGGCGTAGCGGACGCGCTTGTCGGTCAGGTCGAGCAGAAACGCCAGGCCGAGCCCGGCGACCAGGCCACCGAGGAGGCCCATCGCGATGATGACGGACTTCCGATTCTTCTTCGGCAGCAGCGGCGCGACCGCCGGGTCGTAGATGGACAGGTCGCTCAGGGCGCTCGCCTCGCGGAGCCGGGCATTCTCGGAGCGGCCGTTCAGTTGCTTGTAGGTCTCGTCGGCGATCGCGAGCTCGCGCTTCAGCCGGTTCTCCTCGATCGTCGTGCTGGGGATCCCCTGCAGCTGCTTGCCCGCGTTGGCCACTTCGCTGTCGAGCCGGGCGATGTCGCCATCGAGGCGGCGGAGGACGGCCTGGGCGTACGCCGGGAGCGTCTGGGCGCGGATCTCGCGAATCCGCAGGAGCAGCTCCGGGAGATTGTAAATGGTCCCGCCGGTGACACCGCAGGCGCGGCAGTCGTCGGAGTAGCCCTGTGCGCGGGCCGTGCGCAGCTGCGTCTCGGTGAGGACGAGGTCGTTCAGCACCTGCTTCAGTTCGGTGCTCGAGCCGACCGACGGAATGGTCAGGAAGAGGTCGACGGCAATCTCGCCGTTCTGGGCCTTGGCAAGCGCCTCCTGGAGATCGCGACGATCGCGGCGCAGCCCTTCGGCTGCCTCGCGCTTCGCGATGAAGGCGGTATAGCCCTGCGGCGAGGTGCTCTGCAGCCCCGGCGTCACCGGCAGCTCCATGCGCGGCTTGGTCATCGAGCCGGTCTGGAACGTCAGGAGCGCCTGTTCCGCGCCGACAAGTCGATCATACGCGTCGCGCAGCTGTGTGTCGACCACGCCCGCCTCGGCCGTCAGGTTGATCCGCTTCATGACGGCAGCCGTCGTCTCATACTCCTTGAGCAAGGCATTCAACGTCGCCGCCGTCTTCTCGGATTCCTGTCCTGCGAGGGTCAACTTCACGAATCGCGCGCCCTTGAAGTCGATGTCGACGCCAAGCCGACTATTGATGTCTTCGGCCGCCTCGCGGAGGGTGATCGCATCAAAGTCGAACGTCTCTCCGAACCAGCGGGATTCGATCGTCGGGCGCCACGCGAAGCCGAAATCCTTGCCGATCGAGTCCCCCACCGTGCCGCGGCTCTTCCGCGACGTCTTGAGTTGGGTCAACTCCCATGACTTGCCGTCGCTGCTGAACTTGATCGAGTACTCGCCAGGGGTGTAGGCCGGCCCGATTTCGAGCCCGCTCAGCAGGGCGGCATCAGGCCCACTCGGTCCGTTGGGAAGCGTCGGGCCACCGAGCCGCTTCGGCCCGATCAGGTACAGGCGATGCGCCCGCGCCACCGGCTCGAGCGACTTGTACGAGCGCATGAACTTCTGCCACTGATCACCGCCGAGGACCGCACCAGCAGCGATCGGCCCGTCGTCGCCCACCGGCATCGCCAGCAGCATCGAGGCCTGGACGACGTAGGTTTCCGGCCGCATCCGGGAGACGAGAAAGCCGGCCCCGAGTCCCATCAGCGTCATCAGGACAACCAGCCACTTGAAGCGACGCAGGGTCGAGAGATACCGGGTGATCGGCGAGGTTCGCGGGCCGCCGCTGTTGCCGGTCAGCGGCGAGCCGGCGCCCAGGGCACCGCCGCCAGCAGGGAAGCTCGGCAAGTTGCCGGAGAGTGGGGTCAGCTGAGTGTTCATAACGCCCGCGGATAAAGAGGGTCCAGCACGATCGGGAGCCTGGTTGGGGGAGCTGCGTTGCAACTGCCATACCGCGCCGAGAGGGGTGGTGTGGAGTTGGTGACGCGACAAGGTGTTGCATCAACACAACACTATGGTGGTGCGCCAGCGAAACAGGTGCTACGTTGAACCAACGAAAAGTCACAATGTAGGCCCGCGACGATGTACCGGTCCAACAGTTACGGCACGCTTTCTGCCTCGGGGGTTGGTGAGTGCGTCCCACGATCGCCCGAATGAGGAGTTTACCATGACTGCCGTCACCGGGGCCGGTTTCGGTCCCCCGGAAGGCACTGGAAGCCGCGATCTCCTCGCGCTTCCCGCCGACGTGAAGGCATCGATCCGGATCCTGATCGTCGACGACGAGCGGACCCTGCGGGAGAGCTGCGCCTCGGTGCTCCGCGGCGAGGGGTACACCGTGACTCTCGCGGGACGCGGGGAAGAGGCGATGGACCTTGTCCGCCGCCGTCAGTTTGACCTGGTGCTGGTCGACCTCTTCATGTCGCAGATTTCCGGGCTCGAGATCCTGAATGCGGCCCTCGAGGCGCACCGGGACACCCTCGTCGTCGTGATGACTGGCAATCCCACGGTGTCAAGCAGCATCGAGGCGCTCCGGATGGGCGCCTGGGACTACCTCCCCAAGCCATTCTCCGCCACCCACTTGCAGGTCTTGATCGGTCGCGCGTCGCACGCCATCCTGAAGGGGCGGGAGGCCAACGATCTCCGCCAGCAGGTGATGCGGCAGCATTCGCATTCCGACACCCAAGCGTTGATCGGCATCGCGCCCTCGTTCCGCAAGGCGGTCGAACTCGCCCGCAAGGTGGCGCCGACCGACGCCTCCGTCTTCATCAGCGGCGAGAGCGGCACCGGCAAGGAAGTGATTGCCCAGTTCATCCATCAGCACTCCCGACGAGCCAAGAAGACGCTGGTGCCGATCAACTGTGCCGCGTTGCCCGAGCCGCTGCTGGAATCGGAAATGTTCGGCCACCGCAAGGGCGCCTTTACCGGCGCGGATCGCGACAAGCCGGGGTTGCTGGAGACCGCCGACGGCGGCACGCTCTTCCTCGACGAACTCACCGAAATGTCGCTGCCGCTGCAGGCCAAACTGCTGCGTGTCATTCAGGATGGCATTGTGCGCCGGGTCGGTGCCGAGACGGCGGGCGATCCGGTCGACGTGCGCTTCATCTCCGCGACGAACCGTGATCCGCAGGACGCGGTGGAGCGTGGTGTGCTGCGCGGCGACCTCTTCTATCGCCTTCGCGTCGTGCCCATCGTGCTGCCACCGCTCCGGTCGCGACCGGAAGACATTCAGCTCCTGGCCAACCATTTCCTCGGCATCTTCTGGCATCGCCATCGGCAGATGACCGATCGTGCGCCGCGGTTGAGCGACTCGGCGATCGAGTTCCTGCGCACCCGCGCCTGGCGCGGCAATGTGCGAGAGCTTCAGAACGTGATCGAACATGTCGCGGTGCTGGTGGAGCCCGATCAGCTGATCGAACCGACCGACATTCCGATGTACGAAGATTCCGAGGCGGCGCCGGAACGGATGCCGGCCGCGCAGCTCGACGGTCCGTTCCACGACGTGAAGGATCGCGTCATCGCCCAGTTCGAACGCGACTACCTCGCGCGCCTGGTTGGCCGTGCGGGTGGCAACATGTCGAAGGCCGCGCGCCAGGCGAATGTCGATCGCACCACGCTCTATCGGCTGATGGAAAAGCACGGACTGCAGCGTGACGATCGCGGCGAGTAGTCTCACGCCGCTCGCCCCCGACGCGCGACGCTGGCTGGATGAAGCGGCCGAGGCGCTGGTCGAGGAGTGGCGCGGGTTCGCGGTCGACGCGACCTCGCAAGGTGAAGTGGCGGCGGCGGTGGCCGGGGTGGTCTCGCAGATTGTCGAGGCATCCGATGGTCACCCCCGCGCGCCCGAACCGTCCTCGCCGCTCGACCGCCGCGTCGTCGCCCTGCTGCGACGCCACTTGCTGGAGCACGATGCCGCGGTCCCCCCGGGCGGGCTTCGCCCGGTGTTGCGGGCCCTCGAGCAGGTGGCCGCCACGATGGAGCCGCGCTGGATCGAGCGCTTTGAGGAGCGGATGACGGGACCGAGCGGACTCGACCTCGTTGTCGAGGTCGCCCATGACCTGCGCTCGCCGCTCACCTCCATTCTCTTCCTCGCCGAGATCATGCTGCGGGGCCGCAGCGGCCCGTTGACGCCGCTGCAGGAACGTCAGCTCGGCCTGGTCTACTCCGCGGCGTTCGGACTGAACGCGGTCGCCAGCGACGTCATCGAGTTGGTGCGCGGCGGCGACCGTCTGGTCGGCCGCGAGCCGCAGCCATTCTCGGTTGCCGAGGTGCTGGAGTCGGTGCGTGACATCGTCCGGCCGATCGCCGAAGAGAAGGGGCTCGAGCTCCGCTTCGAGGGGCCAGGGCGCGACCGTCGCGTCGGGCATCCCGGAGCACTCAATCGGGTGCTCCTGAATCTCACGACCAATGCGCTCAAGTTTTCCTCCGCGGGCCATGTCGAGGTGACGCTGACCGACGGGGCAGGGATGGCCCTCGACTGCACGGTCCGCGACACGGGCCGCGGGATTCCCGACGCCGCCATGGCGACGCTGTTCGAACCGTTCCGCCGCCGGCAGCAACCGGGCGATTATGCCTTCTCCGGTTCCGGCCTCGGCCTCTCGATCTGTCGCAAGCTGGTGGAGGCGATGGGGTCGACACTCGATGTGACCGCCGTGGCGGGCGAAGGCACCTGTTTCCGCTTCACGCTGCAACTCCCCGAAGCCGACCCCGCGCTGCTGATTGGCTGAGGCCCTGCCGCTCCCCCCCGTCCGCCCGTAGCTTTGGGGCCTTGTCCCGACACACCGAGACGGCCCGTGACGTTCCAGCACCTCGCTCAACAGTTCGGCGCCCGCGCCGCCAGCCACCCCTCCCGGTCGTTCCTGATCGAGGGGGAGCATCGTCACAGCTGGGGCGAAGTCGCCGCGCGGAGCGATGCGCTGGCGCGGGCGTTCCGCGGCCACGGACTCGCGGTCGGTGATCGGATCGGGATCGACCTTCCCACCGGCGGCGACTGGGCCGTCGCGATGCTGGCGGCCGCGCAGGCCGGCCTCACGATCGTCCCGCTCGACCCCGAGCTCGGCTACCACGAGCTGCAGTACCAGTTGCGGCATGCCGAAGTCTCCGCCGTGGTCATCCCCGAGGCGCCGACCCCCGTCGACTATCTGGAGCTGTTCGACGAGCTGCTCCCGGAGCTGCCGTCGCTCCACCTGATTGTCTACGCCGGGCCGGGGACGCGCTGGTTCGATGATCGCGCCGTGCCGTTCGGCGAGATGCTGGCGCGCGGCGAGCGGCAGCCGGCGCTGGTCGCCGCCGCCGACCCCGACGCGCCGCTCGCCCTTGTCTACACCTCCGGCACGATGGGGAAGCCGAAAGGCGTGCTCCTGTCGCACCGCGCGATGGTCGCCTCGGCGCGCGGGACCGCAAGCGCGCTCGGACTTGCCGAGGACGACTGCATCCTGCAGGCGCTGCCGCTCTTCCACGTCTTCGGCCTGTCGGTGCTGCTGACGGCCATCAGCGCGGGCGCCCGGGTCGTCCTGATGCCGCGTTTCGACGCGGGCATGGCGCTTGGGCTGATTGCGAGTGCCGGCGTGACGCACCTTCCGGGCGTGCCGACGATGTTCGAATTGCTGATGCGCGATCCCGACTTCGATACCACGCCCCTTGGCGGGCTGCGTGGCGGCGTGGTGGCGGGGAGCATGGTGTTGCCGCCACTGGTGGACCGCATCCGGAAGTGGTGTGACGTCGAGATCGCCTATGGGCTGACCGAGGCGGGGCCGACCGTCACGTCGACGCGGCGTAGCGATCCCCTCGAGAAGCGACGCACCTCCGTCGGGCGGCCGATCGACGGCGTCGAGGTGCGCGTCGTCGACGTGCGCAGCGGGGTCCTGCATGGTGCCGAGGCCGTCGGCGAGTTGGTGGTGAAGGGGACGACGCTGATGGAGGGGTACCACCGGATGCCGAACGAGACGGCGCGGACGCTCACGCCGGAGGGCTACCTCCTCACCGGCGACCTCGCGCTCCTCGACGAGGACGGCTTCGTTTCGATCGTCGCCCGGCGCAAGGAAGTGATCGTGCGCGCCGGGCAGACGGTCACGCCACGGGAACTCGAGGACGTGATCCGCACCCACCCCGGGGTCGAGGAGGTGTGCGTCGTTGGTGTGCCCCACGACGTCCTGGGGGAGTTGATCTGCGCCTGCGTGGTGCTGCTCGAGGGCGCAGTGGTCACTGGCCCCGACCTGCGGCGCTTCTGTCAGGACCTGCTCTCTGCCACCAAGGTGCCGGACCTGGTCCGTTTCTTCGACGGCCTGCCGATGACGGCGAGCGGCAAGGTCAAGCGGCAGGAGCTGGCACGCGTGGTGGCCCTGGGCTAGCGGAGCCCTACCACGCAAAGCCCTCGTACGGACCGCCATCGCTGCTCCACGACGGGTCGAGCCGGGCGAGGTCGAGGACGCGCTGGTCGGGACGCAGCGCCGCGCGGATCGGCCGGAATTCCGCCGACGGGTTGCCGAGGATCACCAGCTCGGCGTCGGCCACGGCGGCCTCGGTCGAGGCGGTCATCAATTCCCACAGATGCGGAATTTCCTGCTCGACATACTCCCGGTTCGCACCGGTGATGTTCGCCTCGCGCACGTCCCGATCGAAGATCCGCAGCTGATAGCCCCGCCCCAGCAACATCTCCACGAGCGTCACCAGCGGCGACTCACGCAGGTCATCGGTGCCGGCCTTGAAGGCGAGGCCGAGGATCGCGACGCGACGCACCTTGCTCGCCTGCACCATCTGGAATGCCCGCTCGATCTGCCGATGGTTCGACTCCAGCAGCCCGCTCAACAACGGGGTGTCGATGTCCCGTTCGCGCGCACGGTAGACGATCGCGCGGAGGTCCTTCGGCAGGCAGCTGCCTCCGAAGGCGAAGCCGGGCTGCAGGTACTTGGCGCTGATGTTCAGCTTGGTGTCCTGGCAGAGCAGCGTCATGACCTTGTGGCTGTCGATGCTCAGTCCCTTGCAGATGCTGCCGATTTCGTTGGCGAAGCCGACCTTCAGCGCGTGGAAGGCGTTGCAGGCGTACTTCATCGACTCGGAGACGCGGATCTCGACCTGATGCACCGGGGCGCGGTCGCCATACAGCGCGGCGACGCGTTCGCCGGTCACCGTGTCCGTGGCGCCGATGATGGTGAAGGGCGGGTCGTCGTAGTCCTTGATCGAGGTGCCTTCCCGGAGAAACTCCGGATTGCTGGCGACGCCGAAGTCGACGCCGGCCCGCTTCCCGGACGCGGCTTCGAGTTCCGGGATCACCACGTCCTCGATCGTCCCCGGCAGCACCGTGCTCCGGATGACGACGGCGTGCCAGCCAGTCTTGGTCCGGAGCGCCTCACCGATCTCCCGGCAGACACGCCGGATATAGGTGAGGTCGATGTTGCCGTTGCGCCGGCTCGGGGTTCCGACCGCGACGAGCGAAATCTCGGATTCCCGGATCGCGACCTGGACGTCGTTGGTGGCACGAAGTCGGCCTGCCGCGACGACGGCCCCCACCAGCTCCTCGATCCCCTCCTCGAGGATGGTGGCGTGGCCGTCGTTCACTCGGCCGACCTTGGTTGCGGAGACATCCATGCCGATGACCTGGTGGCCATCACGCGCCAGGCAGGCGGCACTCACGCAGCCGACGTATCCCATTCCGAACACACTCACGCGGTCCATCGTCCAGCTCCAGAAGAAGGGAAATCGGTTCCGAGGTACGCAACTTGCGTGCCTCAGCCGCTGACCTAACTCCTTGGGACGCTATGCGTTTGCTCTGGCTGAAATACGGCGAGATCCTCCCGGTGGACACCGGGGGAAAACTCCGTTCCTTCCATCTCTTGCGGCAGTTGAGTCAGCAGGTCGATCTCACTTTTCTCTCGTACGTGGACACCGACGTCTCGGCGGACTATGCCCGGCAACTCCGAGAGGAAATCCCGGGAAGTCAGGTCGCGGTTGCCCCCGACATGCCTCGCTGGCGTCGGCCGGCACTGCTCCCGGTGGTTCGGTCCCTGCGCACGGGCGCTCCCCTCAACGTGACGCGCTTCACCTCGACGCGCATTCGTCAGGTCCTGACTCAGGCGCTGGCCAGCAATCGCTACGACATTCTCCTCTGCGATTTTCTCACGCCGTCGCTCTGCGTGCCGGCTCGCGTCACCATTCCCACGGTGCTCTTCGAGCACAACGTCGAGTGCTTGCTCTGGGGTCGGCGCACCGCCACGATGCCTCCCGGACCGCGACGCTGGCTCTATCAGTGGGAAACCAATGCGACGCGGCGCTGGGAGCAGGCGATGCTCGAGCGACATGACCTGACGCTGGCCGTCAGTGACGCCGATCGCGACGCGCTGCGGCGGATGGCACCGCGCGCGCGTGTGGAGGTGGTGGAGACCGGTGTCGACGCGGCCGCGCTGGCGCCGCGCGAGGACTCGCCTCCCCGGCGCCGCAACCTGGTCCTCTTCGTCGGCTCGATGGATTGGCAACCGAACGAGGATGGGGTGCTCTGGTTCCTCGACGCCGTGTGGCCGCAGGTTCGCGCGGCGGTGCCCGATGCCGTCTTCCGGATGGTGGGGCGTCGCCCAACGGCTCCCATACTGGCGCGCCGTGCGGAGGGGATCGAAGTGACGGGCGACGTGGAGTCCGTGGTGCCGCATCTGCACGAGGCGACGATGAGCGTCGTGCCGCTTCGGGCAGGGGGTGGTACCCGCCTCAAGATCTACGAGTCGATGGCGGGGGGGCTTCCCGTTGTCTCGACAACGATCGGGGCGGAGGGGCTCGCCGTGACGCCGGGTCGGGACATCGTGATCGCGGATACGGCCGATGAATTGGCGACCGAGATCATCGACCTGCTGCGCTCACCGGATCGTTGTGCCGCGCTCGAGGCCGCCGGTCGGGCCACGGCGCAGTCGGCCGACTGGTCGCAGGTGGTGAAGCGGTTGGTGGACGTGTTGGGATCGGTGCGGCGACGGGGGTAGGCGAGAAGCGAGACGCGAGAAGCGTGGCCCGGCGGGTAGATCGCTCCGCGAGGCCCCGCTGCTCGCGTCTCGCTTCCGACGCCATCCCTTCCCATTCGCCCCCGTCCCCCCCTACGTTTCACGGTCCGACGCGCAGGCGCCATTGGGGCGCCGCACGGACCGCACGCCGTCTCGATCGTTGCCTGCCCCGACCCCACGATGTCCGCCATTCGGCGTGACGGGGTCGGGAGGACAAGACCGGGGACGGCCACACACACAGGACCGTCGTGACTTCGCTCCCCGCTTTTCGGGCCGGACGGCATATGGCCGTACCCGCCCTGCACGCGCCCAATGCGGCGCTGCTGATCGACTTCGACAATGTGACCCTTGGCGTCCGTTCCGACCTCACCAAGGAACTCCGCACCCTCCTCAACTCCGACATCATCAAGGGCAAGGTCGCCGTTCAACGCGCCTATGCCGACTGGCGCCGCTACCCGCAGTACATCGTACCGCTGTCGGAATCCTCGATCGACCTGATCTTCGCGCCCGCCTTCGGCACCAACAAGAAGAACGCCACCGACATCCGGCTCGCCGTCGATGCGGTGGAACTCGTCTTCACGCGGCCCGAGATCGGCACCTTCATCCTGCTCTCCGGCGACAGCGACTTCTCGTCGCTGGTCCTGAAGCTGAAGGAGTACGGCAAGTACGTCATCGGCGTCGGCATCCGCGAGTCGGCCTCCGACATCCTGATCCAGAACTGCGACGAGTACTTCTCGTACTCCGACCTTGCTGGTCTCACCAAGGAGAGCGACGCCCCGTCGGCGCAGCGCGAACCGTGGGAGCTCGTGGTCGAGGCCGTCCAGCGGATGGCGCAGCAGGGCGACGTGATGCGCTCCGATCGACTGAAGCAGGTGATGCAGCAGATCGATCCGAACTTCGACGAGAGCAACGCGGGCTTCAATCGTTTCTCGAAGTTCGTCACCGAGGCGGGCTCGCGCGGCCTCATTCAGGTGATCAAGCAGGAGAACGGGCAGTACGACGTGGCCCCGGCCAAGGTCGGCGCGGCCGCAGCGCCGGCGAAGGACGGACGGCCACCGCGAGATCGCGGTCGTCGAGGATCTGCCGCCGCCGCCGCGCCCGCGCCGATGGTGCAGGCCACCGAGGCCGCGCCCACCGATGGCAAGTCGGCCGAGGAGCGGGCCGGTCGTCGTCGGGGTCGCGGGCGTGGCCGCGGACGCGGGAAGGGCGAGGAGGGCGCCGCGCCATCAACCGGTGCGCCGAGCGCGGCCGCACCATCGGCGCCGTATGTCGCCGAGCCGAGCGGGCTGACCCTTGCCGAGTCGTTCCACCTGCTCAGCCGCGCCCTCGGTGAGCTGCCGACGCCGGCCGGACACGAGCTGGTGCGCGCGCGGATGGCCGCATTGCACGGCACCGAGGACGTCCTCCTCGAGGTGCCGCGCTTCTTCAAGCTGCTGCGCCAGGCCAACGACGCCGAAGTGGCCGATGTCCGGCTGCTCGGCGACGATGACTACGAGGTCTCGCCGCATCGCAACGAGTTGGCCATGCAGCGTCGGTCGGCGCCCGACACGACCGCCGCACCGGTCCTTGACGCGGCCGGCAACGCCGCCCCGCGTCCGGCCATCCGCTTCCGTGGTGGCGCACGCGCCCCGGCGGCCACGACGATGCCGATGGTCGGCGTGATCAATCTCACGCCGGTCGGCGCAGTGACCCTCGAGGCGCCCGTGGCAGCGGCAGCCAAGCCGACGAAGCCCGCCAAGGCTGCCAAGCCCGAGGCGAAGCCGGTCGTGAAGGCGGCGAAGGCCGCTGCCCCGGCGAAGTCGGCCAAGCCGGCCAAGCCGACCAAGCCGGCGAAGGTGGCCAAGACGGCGGCGACGCCCGCTGCCAAGCCGGCACCGAAGGCGAAGGCCGCTGTGAAGAAGGCAGCGCCGAAGAAGCCGTAAGCGAGAAGCGAGAAGCGAGAAGCGGGGCCCAGCGGAGAGATCTTCCCGCCGAGCCCCGCTTCTCGCTTCTCCCTTCTCGCTTCTCGCCTGCTAGTACCCGCCCGCTTTCACCCCTTCCTTCGCGCTCCCGAGTCCGATCCGGATGCCGCCGTGGAGTGAGTAGCTCGCGCCGCGGAGCAGCTTGTCGTCGCGTGGCGCGGTGCTGATCTGCGCCTGGGCGAACGCCGTGAAGCGATTCCAGCGTCCCTGCATGCCGGCGAGGCCGGTCAGGAAGGCGTAGGCCGACGCGTCCTCGGCAGCGCTGAGCAGGTCGGCGCGGGTGAAGGGATCCTGGACCACCGGGTCGACCCGCGGCGAGATGACCTGCATGATGCCGCCGCCGATGCCGAAGTACGGCTCGAGCGGGGCCTTCACCGGGAACGCCATCAGGACCGCCTGGTAGCGGCGGACGTCGTTGAAGATGATGAGGTTCGACTGCTCATCGGAGCCGAAGCCCTCGTCGACGCCGACCATCAGGCCACCACGCCGCCCCATCACCACGATGTGGGCGCCCCCGGACGGCAGGATCTTGGTGTCTTGGGTGCGGGTCTGGATCATCATCGAGCCGGCCTGCAGCCCGAGCTTCCAGGTATAGGAGTCGTCCCGCTGGGCGGTGGCGCGACCGGGCGTGACCACGGTCAGCGTCAGGGCGACAAGACAGGCGCCGAGCGCCCGCTGGATCTGCGACATCAGAATGCCTCCGGTAGGGAATCGACGGTGCAATCAGCAAGGAACAGGCCGATGCGGCTCAAATCAGCCCCAACTGCCGTCCCACCCGCTCGAACGCGGCCAGGGCAGCGTCCAGATCTGCTCGGGTATGGTCCGCCGAGAGCTGGCAGCGCACCCGGGCGGCCCCCTGTGGCACCACCGGGAAGCCGAAGCCGGTGACGAAGACGCCTTCGTCCAGCAGGCGCTCGCTCATCCGGATGGCTGCGGCGGTTTCGCCGAGAATCACGGGGACAATGGGAGTATCGCCCGGAAGCGGCTGGAAGTGGAGGTCCTGCAGCCGCTGCCGGAAGTAGCTGGCGTTCTCCCGGAGACGGGTGACCCGTTCCGGTTCGGCCTCGAGGACCTGAATGGCGGCCAGCGCCGAGGCGGCGACCGTGGCCGGGAGGGCGTTGGTAAAGAGCTGCGGCCGAGCGCGTTGCGTGAGGTAATCGCAGAGCGCGGCAGAGCCAGCGACGAAGCCGCCGGCCGCCCCCCCCAGCGCCTTGCCGAGCGTCGAGGTGATGATGTCCACCTCGCCGAGGAGTCCGAAGTGCTCTGCCGTCCCCCGACCGGTGGCGCCGAGGACACCGGTGGCGTGCGAGTCGTCGATCCACAGCACCGCGCCATGCTTGCGGCAGACCGCGAGCAGGGCTGGCAGGTCGACGATGGTGCCTTCCATCGAGAAGACGCCGTCCGAGACCACCATCTTCACCTTCTTGTCCGCGGCGGCGGTCAGCTTGGCGTCGAGGTCGGCAAAGTTGCCGTGCTGGTAGACGCCGGTCTCGCACTTGGTGATCGACTTCGCCAGCCGGAGCCCGTCGATGATCGAGGCGTGGTTGAGCTGGTCGGAGAGGATGATGTCATCGGCGGTGAGCACCGTCGCCGGCAGTGCCTCGTTGGCATTCCAGCAGCTCACGAAGGAGAGCGATGCGGCCGTCCCGACCAGGCGGGCACAGGCGGCCTCGAGGTCGCGGTGGATCGTGAAGGTGCCGCAGATGAAGCGCACCGAGCCGGTTCCCGCGCCGAACCGGTCGATCCCGGCCTTGCCCGCGGCCATGACCGTCGGGTGCGCCGCGAGGCCGAGATAATTGTTGGACGAGAGAATCAGCACCTCGCCCCGGCCCTCCATCTGCACCCGCGCCGCTTGCGGCGACGCGAGGTGATTGAGCGTCTTGTAGACGCCGTCCCGGCGGAACTGCGCGAGCGCGTCGGTGAGGCGGACGTCCAGCGCGGTGGGGGTGCTCATGCGCCAATCTCCAGGATGACCTTGCCCGCTTGGCCCGCCTTGATGACCGCGATGGCATCGGCGATCTGTTCGAGCGGGAAGCGGTGGGTGATGACGGGACGGGGGTCGAGCTGCCCGGCGCGGAGGAAGCGAAACATCTCGATCCAGGTGCGGTACATCCGTCGACCGGTCACACCGTACAGGGTCAGCCCCTTGAAGATGATGTCGCGAGCGAAGTCGACCTCGGTGGTCCGGCTCGGGGTGCCGAGCAGGTTCACTCGACCACCCGGACGCGCAGCGGCAAACGCCTGCGCATGACCCGCCGGGTGACCACTCATCTCGCAGACCAGGTCCACGCCGATCCCCCCGGTCAGTTCGCGGCACCTGGCGACCACGTCGTCGCTGGCCGGGTCGAAGGTGTGGTGGGCCCCCATCTGCTCGGCGAGTTGCCGGCGGAAGGGATTGAAGTCCGAGGCCAGGACCAGGGAGGCGCCGGCCGCCCGGAGGACCCCCACCGCGAAGCAGCCGATCGGGCCGCAACCCAGCACCAGCACGGTCGACCCGGGGACGGCCCCCCCTTCCAGGGCGGTATGCACGCCGTTCCCGATCGGGTCCATGATCGCGCCGATGTCCGTGGGGATGCCGTCCAGTTTCATGACGTTGTCGGCTGGCATCGCGATGAAGTCGGCGAAGGCGCCGTCGCGGTCGACGCCGATGATCCGCGTCCGCGCACAGAGGTGCGCGTTGCCGGTGCGACACGGAATACAATGTCCACAGACGATGTGTCCCTCGGCCGTGACCAGGTCGCCAATGTGGAAGAGTCCCTCGCGTTCGGCCTCCGCACCGAGTGCGACGATCTCGCCGGCGAACTCGTGGCCGATCACCACCGGCGGCTTGAGTCGCGCCGACGCCCACGCGTCCCACTCCCAGATGTGGAGGTCGGTGCCGCAGACACCGGCGTGGTGCACCTTGATGAGGGCGTCGCGCGATCCGACTTCCGGAACCGGTCGTTCGACGACTTCCATCCCGACGCCGGGAGCTGCTTTCACGACTGCGCGCATGATCGATCCGGTGGTGAGGAAGCGCCAAATATGGGTGGCCGACCGGAGCAACCCAAGGTCCCCCCGTCGGCGCCGCCGGAAAGATTTTGGCCGTTCGTGACCATTTTCCCGGGACGGCCGTCCCCGCCCGCGGGAGGGGAAAATCTGCCTCACGCGGCTCGGTCGACGGTGCGCGCCGGTGTGCGACGCGTCGTGTGCGACCTGCAGCGCGCGCGCGCCGCACGATCCGCTGACGGCAAGCGGCGCGCGCGCGAGACGCGGGGAAACACGCATTCCACAAGGCTTTGCGGGTGATGCACGCCGCACCGCGCGGTGCGCACCGGGCGCGCGCGTGCGCGTGATTATGCGTCGTCGTCGTGGGACCGGCGGCGCGCGAGGGTGTATCGGCGGCACCGAATCGCTGTCGACGAGCGACGGAAGCCGATGCCCCCGTGAGGGTTCCGGGTTGCGGGGGGTATTGCGCCGGAGAGGAAAATTTTGATCTTGTATATGCCGACGCTACTCCGCCGACAGGAGCGGGACGTCGCCGTGACCACCGCACGTACGTCGAGTGTTCACGAATTTTCAAATCCTCAGGGAGGCTCCATGGCTACGAAGAAGGCTGCGAAGAAGGCCGCGAAGCGGCCGGCGAAGAAGGCTGCGAAGAAGGCCGCGAAGCGTCCGGCGAAGAAGGCCGCCAAGAAGGCCGCGAAGCGTCCGGCGAAGAAGAAGGCCGCCAAGAAGGCCGCCAAGAAGCGTCCGGCGAAGAAGGCTGCCAAGAAGGCCGTGAAGAAGGCTGCGTAAGCGGTCGATCTCGCGGCCTTCGCTGCGAGAGGCATGAAAAAAGGGCCGGCACGTTGCCGGCCCTATGCTTTTCCCCCCACGCCGATTTCAGGCACGCGCGTTGTGCCGACCATCCTCTGAACGTTCTGCCGCCGGCTTGCAAAACAGCGCACCGCGCGACGCCATGCCGCGTGTCCGTCGGCCGGTCGGTGGCAGGGTCTCCCGCAACCAGCTGGCATAATGCCCCGCGAACCCCTCCGGCCCGGCCCCCTGCCCATCCGGAACGAGCGCATGCAACCCACCCGGGGCGGTCATCCGCTGGAGTTCGGTCAGCAGGAGCTGCCGTTCCCCCGGGGAGAGCGAGCCGAGGGTCCCCGCGTCGATCACCACCAGCGCGAACGCTCCCGGGATGCAGGGGATCCACTGCCCGAATTGCACGCAGATCGCATCGAAGGTCGAGGAGAGTGACTCGTCGGCCACCCGCCCCTCGGCCCGTTCGACGACGGTGAAGTCGCGGTCGAGGAAGGTGACGTCGGCATCGTGCGCGGCCAGGAGGTAGGCACAATTCTCGGCGCCGACCCCGACCACCAGGGCCTGGTCCCCGGGCTCGATCCGCGGCGCGAGGCCGGCGACGAGATGGGTGTCGTCGAGATTCCAGTGGATCGGTTCGCGCTGGGCAGCGCGGCGCTTCGGGTAGGACTTTCGCCAGGCCTCGAAGCCGCGGATGCCGAGCAACTTGATGATCAGTGCGTCGACGGCTTCCTGGGCAAGGACCTCGGTCAGCAGGAACTGATCCGCGTCCGAGCCACGGACATCCGAGACCGCCTTGTCCGCGAGGCGCATCAGCTCCTCGCGGGAGATCCGGTTCTTGAACTGCTCGACCCGGTCCATGATGTAGAGATCGTATTGCTGGCGCAGCGAGCGGAGGGGACGCCGCCGGGGGGCGGTCGCGAGAAGCTGCTGCTGGGAGAGCATCCCACAACTTTGCGAATTTGCGCCCGCGCGTCAATCCGCGCGGAGGATCGCCCCCTTGAGATAGCCGGTTTCCGGGATGGTGATCACCTCTGGATGATCGATGCCCTGTCCCAGAACCGCGTGGAGCGTCAGCCGGCGGCCGCTGTCGGCAGCGGCCCCCGCCAGCATCGCAAGGAACTCCGGCCGGCGGACGTGAAAGGAGCAGGAGGCGCTGACCAGCCATCCCCCGGGCGCCAACAACCGCATCGCACGCCGGTTGACCTCGTGGTAGCCACGCAGGGCGGCCGGGACGTTGGCCTTGCTCTTGGCGAAGGCCGGCGGGTCCACCACCACCACGTCGAATCGGCGGCCCGCGCGCCCCCAGGCGGGAAGGACATCAAAGGCATCGCCAGTCACGAACTCGATCTGGCCAAGGCCGTTCAACGCGGCGTGCTCCGCCCCGCGGGCCAACGCCTCGGCCGACACATCGAGCGCGGTCACCGCCGAGGCGCGCTGGGCGAGGTGGAGCGCGAACGAGCCGTGGTACGAAAAGCAGTCCAGTGCCGTGCCGCCCTCGGGCACCAGCGTACCCGCGAGCAGTCGGTTGTCGCGCTGGTCAAGGAAGGCGCCCGTCTTCTGCCCGGTCCACGGCGCGGCGTACCAGCGCACCGTCCCCTCGCGCACCTCGACCTGTTCCGGCACCGTCCCCATCGCGAGTTCGACACGGTCGTCGAGCCCCTCGAGCCGGCGCGTCGGCACGTCATGGCGGAAGAGGATTCCCTCAGGGCGGAAGACCTCGATCAACGCCTCGACGATCATGGCCCGCTGGCTCTCGAGTCCGGCCGAGAGCAGCTGCACGACGAGCCAGCGGTCGTACCGGTCGACGATCAGCGCCGGGAGTCCATCGCCCTCGGCATGCACCGCCCGCCAGGCGGAGGCGTCGAGCCCGAGCCGGCGGTCGCGGCACTCGGTGAGCCGCGCGCGCCACCAGTCGGCATCGATCGGGACGTCGCGGCGCTCGAGGAGGCGGAGACGGATCTCGGAGGTTGGCGAGCAGAGTGCCCGCCCGAGGAAGCGCCCGCGGCCATCGCGCACCGCGACCACCCCGGCCTCCGGTGGGTGCTCGCGCACGTCGCTGCGATAGATCCACGGGTGTCCGGTGGTCCACCGCTTGGCGCCTCGGTCGCTGACGACGGCATCCGTCATCGGTCCCTCCGGCTGGCGTAGCCGAGGCGACCCCCGCTGATTTCGTTCCGCATGCGCGAGAATCTAGCCGCCACCCTCCGTCTCCTGCTGGTGACCGACGACGCCCTCCTCGGCGCCCGCGACCCGATTGTCGTCGCTCGCGCCGCCGTGGCCGGTGGTGTGACCGCGATCCAGCTTCGACTCAAGCACGCCTCCGATCGTGAACTCCTCGCCCTGGCCCGTCATCTGGTGGCGCTGCTCCCCGTCCCGATCTTCGTCAACGATCGGCTCGACGTCGCGCTCGCTGCGGGCGCAGCGGGGGTTCACCTCGGCCCCGACGATCTGCCCCCCGAACGCGCGCGACGGATCGTGCCGGCTGGATTCCTCCTCGGCGCCTCGGTGGGGAGTCTACCCGAGATCGAGCGTGGCCGTGCCGCCGACTACTGGGGGATCGGTCCGCTCCACGGCACAGCGACCAAGGGCGACGCCGGCGCCGCACTCGGGCTCGAGGGAGCCGCCGCGCTGCTGGCCCACGCCGGCGGTCGGCCGTGCGTCGTGATCGGCGGGGTGCAGCCGGACGACGTGGAGCCGGCGTTGGCCGCCGGATTTGCGGGGGTGGCGGTGGTCAGCGGGATACTGGGAGGGGAGGATGTGGAGGGGGCGGCGAGGAGGTATCGATCATCGATGATCGATCATCGATGATCGATCAGGGGGCGCGTACCCGCTTGATGTTCCGCAAATGCTCCGCATACGACACCGCAAAGAGATGCGTCCCATCGCCGACGGCGACGAAATAGAGCTCGCGCCCCGGGGAGGGGGAGAGCACCGCCTCGATCGCGGCGTCGCTCGGATTGCCGATCGGGGTCGGCGGGAGCCCAGGGTGGAGGTAGCTGTTGTAGGGTGAGGGGTAGGCGTAGTCCTTGTTGTAGAGCCGCGGTTTCCGAGCGCCCGAGTCCACCAGATAGGCGTACTGGATCGTCGGGTCGGCCTGCAGCGGCATGCCGAGCCGGAGTCGATTCCGATAGACCGCGGCGATCCGCGGCAGCTCGGCCGCGCGCATCGCTTCCGCTTCGATGATCGAGGCGAGCGAGAGCACCTCGGCCTGCTCGAGGTCGGCCGCGTCGGCCCGCGCCTTCCAGTCCGTCGGCCAATGGGTGCGCCGGGCGTTCAGGAACGACCGAAGGACCTCGGTGGCGTCGTCGAGTCCGGTGAAGGTGAAGGTGACCGGGCGGAGCCACCCCTCGACCGTCGCGCCGGGGATCCCGAATTCCCGGCGCAAGGCAGGGTCGCGGGCGGCGCGCATCAGCGTATCGGTCGGGATGGCCAGGACACTCTCGGCCCGGCGCGCGAGGTCGAAGAGTGTGGCGCCCTCGGGCAGGGTGATCTTCAACTTGACCACGTCACCGCGGGCCAATCGGTCCAGCAGTGCGGACGTCGAACTCCCGGGGGTGAACTCGTAGATGCCTGGGGTCAGGCGTCGATCGACGCCCTGCATCCTGCCGCGGAGTCGAAACCAGCGCGCGTTGGCGATGACGCCGCGAGCCACCAGCGAGTCGCCGATGCTGGCCAGCGTGCTGCCCTTGGGGACACCAACCCGGACGGCCGGGCCGTCGCCCACGCCACAGGCCGCGAGGACACTCAGGGCGAGGACTGCGAACCGGCGACGCATCAGGTCCGCCGCGCGTCGAGCCAGCGCTCGAGCACGATCGCCGCCGCCATCGCGTCGATGTCGGCCTTCCGCTGACGAGGGGCCACACCGCGCGCGGTCAGCCGCTCGAGCGTCTCGGTGGTCGTGAAGCTCTCGTCGATCCACGCCAGGGGAAGCACGGCGCGGGCGGCAAACTGTTCGCCCATCGCGCGTGCCGCCGACGCCGACTCTCCCTCGGCGCCCTCGTCGTCCAGCGGGAGGCCGACGACGAGCCCGACCGGGTGCTCCCGTTCGACGAGGTCAAGGAAGGGACCCAGCGGCAAGCGCTTCCCCGCCCGGCGCGTGAGCGTGCCGAGCGGGGTGGCGAGCAGCTGGGTCTCGTCGGTGATCGCCACGCCGATCCGGGCGAGGCCCCAGTCGAGGGCCATCACGCGGCCGGTGGTTGGAATAGTCATTGGTCGTTAGTCGTTGGTCGTTAGGTCGAACGGTGAGCGTGGGATCGTGGCGGCGAGGGTACGGAGCACAGACTCGCTACCTAACGACCAACGACTAACGACCAACGACTCATTGCGCCATCGACGCGAAGAACTCCTTGTTCGTCTTCGTCCGTTTCATCCGCTCGAGGAGGAACTCCATCGCCTCGACCACCGGCATGTCCGCGAGGAAGTTGCGGAGCAGGTAGACCCGGTTGAGCTCGTCCTTGTCGAGGAGGAGCTCCTCCTTCCGGGTGCCCGACTTGTTGATGTCGATGGCCGGATAGATCCGGCGATCGGCGAGGCGGCGATCGAGGACGAGCTCGGCATTGCCGGTGCCCTTGAACTCCTCGAAGATCACCTCGTCCATCCGCGAGCCGGTGTCGATCAGCGCCGTGGCGATGATGGTCAGCGAGCCGCCGCCCTCGATGTTGCGCGCGGCGCCGAAGAAGCGCTTCGGCTTCTGCAGCGCGTTCGCGTCGACACCACCGGAGAGGATCTTGCCCGAGTGCGGCACGACAACGTTGTGCGCGCGGGCCAGACGGGTGATCGAGTCGAGGAGGATGATCACGTCGCGGCCGTGCTCGACCAGACGCTTCGCCTTCTCGATCACCATGTCGGCCACCTGGACGTGGCGGTCCGCCGGCTCGTCGAAGGTCGACGCAATCACCTCGGCCTGGACGTTCTCCTGCATGTCCGTCACTTCCTCGGGGCGCTCGTCGATGAGCAGCACGATGAGGTAGCTCTCGGGGTGGTTCTCGGTGATCGCGTTGGCCAGCTTCTGGAGCAGGATCGTCTTGCCGGCCTTCGGCGGCGCCACGATCAGCCCGCGCTGCCCCTTGCCGATCGGCGACATCAGGTCGACGACGCGCATCGAGAGGTCGTTCTTGCTCCCCTCGAGCCGGATCCGTTCGTCAGGGTAGCGCGGCTTCAGGTTGTCGAAGGCGATCCGAGTCTTGGTCTTGTCCGGCTCCTCGAAGTTGACGCTCTCGACCTTCAGCAGCGCGAGGTAGCGCTCGCCTTCCTTCGGCGGGCGCACCTGGCCCTGGACGGTGTCGCCGGTGCGCAGGTCGAAGCGCTTGATCTGGCTCGGGGAGACATAGATGTCGTCGGGCCCGTAGAGGTAGTTCCAGTCCTGCGAGCGGAGGAAGCCGTACCCTTCGGGCAGGATCTCGAGCACGCCTTCGCCACGGATGACCGTGTCCTTGTCGAGCAGGGACTGTTCGATCCGGAAGATCAGGTCCTGCTTGCGGAGGCCCGAGTAGTTGGTGATGTTGAGTTCGCCGGCCAACACGTGCAACTCGGCCACGGACTTCTGTTTCAGTTCAGCTATATCCACGGATATCTCCGGGTGGCGTCACCAACCCCGCCGGCCAACGCGGCAGGACAGGATGGAGCGGGCTTTGAGCGTTCAGTCTGATTGCGGGGCGTATGGGGCTCGCGCGAAGGCGCGAAGATGACCATCGGAAGGGACGCGGGGGTTCCTGCAAGTGCCCAATCATATGGGACGTTTGGCGCTCCGTCAACACCGGATATGACGGACCCGCGCTCCTTCTTCACGGTCTGGCGATCCCAGCCGCTGGCAGGGAGCCGTGAGGTGCTCGACGGCGTGGTGGCGGCCGAGCACCGCGGACCATCACCGGCCCTGCGGGCACTCTTGCAGTCGTGGCCCGGGGCGTGGTACTGGGGCGACGACGCGAAGACCCGGTTGGTCCTGATCCAGGGCACTGCCCCGGCCCGCCCCGAACGCTGGCTCTGGCACGGCGCCCTCTTGTTGTTGACGGTGCTCTGCACCCTTGGGGCGGGGGCGGTCCTGCTCGGTCGATGGGTGCCGACGGTCCACCCGGGATTCTGGGGTGCCGTCCGGTCGGTCGTGGAGTTCACCGAGTTCGCCGCGCAGGGCGGCTGGCGGACCTTGTTGCCCGGATGGGAGTTCGCCGCACCGCTCCTGCTGATTCTCCTGGTCCATGAACTCGGGCACTATTGGACGGCACGCCGGTACGCAATCGACGTCTCGCCGCCGTACTTCCTGCCGGTCCCGCCCAACCTCTCGCCGATCGGCGGCCTCGGGGCCTACATCCGACTTCGGTCGCCGATCTACGATCGTCGCCAACTCCTCGATGTCGGCGCCGCCGGGCCGCTCGCCGGCTTTGTGGTGGCGATCGGGGTGATGATCTGGGGCTACCAGCTGTCGCATCGCGTCTTCGTGCCGTTCGCGGGGTCGCCTTCCTTTGTGCTCTTCGCAGGAAAGCCGGCCTTCCTCGGCGACTCCTTCCTCACCCACCAGATGCGCGAGTGGCTCCTCCCTGGCAATGGCGCCGTCCTCCTCTCGCCGCAGGCCTTCGCCGGCTGGGTCGGCCTCTTCATCACGGGGCTCAACCTGCTGCCGCTCTCGCAGCTCGACGGCGGCCACGTCCTCTATGGTTTGGTGGGACGCCGTCAGAAGGCAATCGGTTTGCTGTTCGTGGGGGTGTTGCTTGTTCTCGCGCAACGCGCGCCGATGTGGTATCTCTGGGTGGTCCTCACCTTCGCCATCGGTGGTGGACGATGGACGCATCCGGAGGTGGTGCTGCCGGACCGCCCGGTGTTGGCTGCTGGGCGTTGGATCGGCCTCTGCTGCGTCGTGGTGTTCCTGCTGACGTTCGTGCCCGTTCCCTTTCCCCGCTGACGAGGTCCCGCATGGTCGAGCCCGATGCGATCTCCAAGCTGCGCCACGACCTCGCCAATCCGCTGGCCGCCATCCTGGCGGAGACCCAACTGCTCCTGATTGGTGACGAGGCGATGTCCGAGGACGTGCGGCAGGCGCTGAAGGAGATCGAGAAGCTGGCGATCCGGATGCGCGCCATCCTCCGCGGCACCCAGCAGGACCCGCCAGCGTAAGACGCGCTACTGCCTGGGCGGCGGACGATCGCCGGCGACCAGGTCATCGAGCCCTGGAGCCGGGTCGGCCGTCCCGCGGCGAGGGGTATCGCCATCGGCCGGTCGGGCGAGGCGTGCCAGCCATGGCGGCGTGACGATGGTCGTGCCGATCACCATCAGCATCACCGCCCCGAAGTACGCTGGCGTGAGCGCCCCGGTCGCCAGCCCCATCTGCGCGAAGATCAATCCGACCTCCCCACGCGGCACCATCGCCGCCCCGATCATCGCATGCCGCAGCGGAAGCCAGAACGGCGCATAGCCGGCGACGAACTTTCCGACGATGCCGATCCCCAGCAACAGGCCACCGAGGCGTAGGGCGTCAGGCTGCAGCATCGCGGCGACGTCGACGGAGGCACCGACCGAGGCGAAGAAGATCGGCACGAAGAAATGGCCCAGGCCGGTGGTGGCCTCCTCGATCGTGTGGCGCTGTTCCGTCTCGTGCAGGATGAGGCCCGCGGCGAATGCGCCGATGATGATGGCGGAACCGGCCAGCCCGGCGGCCGCCGCGAGGGCGAGGGCGAATGCCAGCGCCAGGGCGCCAGTGGCACCGCGGACCTGGAGCCGCGAGATGGTCGTGAAGAGCCGCGGCGCAACCAGCCGGCCCGCCAGCAGCGCGACGACGAGGAAGCCGACCGCCACGCCTCCCGTCCGCAGCGCGCTCGCCGTGGTCACCGTGCCCCCTTCGGCAAGGGTCGCCACGATCGCCAGGATCACCAACCCGATCACGTCGTCGAGCACGGCAGCCCCAAGAACGGTTTTCCCCTCGGGGCTGTCGAGCTCGCCGAGGTCGCCGAGGATGCGCGCCGAGATGCCGATGGAGGTGGCGGTGAGTGCGGCGGCGCAGACGACGGTCGGCAACATCGGCAGGCCGAGGGCCGTGGTGACGGCATAGCCCGCGGCGAAGGGGAGCACCACGCCGACCGAGCCGACGGTGAGGGCGGCCGGACCCACCTTCAGGAGCGACGTGAGGTTGGTGTGCAGTCCGATCTGGAAGAGGAGGATGACGACGCCGAACTCGGCGATCATCGCCAGCATCGGATCGCTCGGCGTGACGAGGCCCAGCAGTGAGGGACCGAGCAGGACGCCGGCGAGCAGTTCACCAAGCACGGCCGGTTGCCCGACACGCATCGCGACCCAGCCCCCGAGGCGCGCGGCTGTCACCAGGGCCGCGAGCATCAGGAAGAGGGTCGTCACCGCCTGTCCATCGGCGGATGGAGTCGCTGAGAAGAGCCCGAGTGCAGTCATTCCCACAAGTTACACTCCCATATCTCGCATTCGTCGCGTGGGATTACACTTCGAAACGCGGATGACTTGCCCTTCGGAGAGCGCGATGCAGAAGGACCCGAGCTGGCTCGAACGCACCTTGTACGGGACCGGCACCCCGTCGCCCTTGGCGAAGTTGCTGGCCAAGCACGAGGGGCTGGCGTGGGCGAGTGTCGCCGGCCTGTTGCTCTTTACCAGTTGGATCGTCGAACGCACCGCGATCTTCCCGGCGTGGGTCGCGCTGGTCGGCTATGCGCTGGTCGGCGTGATCGGCGGCCGGCAGCCGGTGCTCCACCTGCTTCGCGCGTTGCGGCAGGGGTCGTTTCACCTCGACATCGATTTTCTCATGGTCGTCGCCGCGATTGGGGCGGCGAGTGTCGGCGCGTGGGCCGAAGGTGCCTTCCTCCTCTTCCTCTTTGCGCTCGCCAATGCGCTCGAGGAATACGCCCTCGATCGGGCGCGCTCAGCGATCCGCAATCTGGCCGACCTCGCACCGGCGCAGGCGCGGCTGCTTCGCGATGGTGTGGAGGTGGAGATCCCGGTCGAGCAGGTGCGGATCGGCGACATCCTGGTGGTGCGTCCGGCAGAGCGACTGCCCGCTGATGGCACGGTGCGCGCGGGCCGTTCGGCGGTCAACCAGGCGCCGATCACCGGTGAGTCGGTGCCGGTCGAGAAGGAGCCGGGCGATGAGGTCTTCGCGGGGACGGTGAACGGCGACGGCGCGCTCGAGCTCACCGCCACCCGTGCCGTCGGCGACCGGACGCTCGATCGCGTGATTCGACTGGTCGAGGAAGCGCAGGCCGCCAAGGCACCGGTGCAGCGGATCACCGAGCGCTTCGAACGGATCTTCGTGCCGGTGGTGGTGATCGCCGACATCCTGCTGATCGTGGTGCCGGCGCTCCTGGGCTGGATGCCGTGGGGCGAGAGCCTCTATCGCGGCATGACCGTGCTGGTTGCCGCGTCGCCCTGTGCCATCGCGCTGGGTGCCCCCGCGGCGATGCTCGCGGGGATTGCCCAGGCGGCCAAGCACGGTGTGCTCCTCAAGGGTGGCGCCTCGCTCGAAGCCTTGGCGACAGTTCGCGCGGTGGCGTTCGACAAGACCGGGACGTTGACGATCGGGCGCCCTGAAGTGACCGACGTCACCCCGATGCCCGGCATCGGGATCCCCGAACTGCTCGGCATCGCGGCGGCCGTGGAAGCGCGGTCACAGCATCCGCTCGCCCAGGCCGTTGTCCGCCGCGCTGCTGCCGATGGCGTGCCGCTGCCGGCCGCCGGCGAGTTGCAGAGCATGACGGCTCGCGGTGTTCGGGCCGACGTCGCAGGATTGCCGGTGCTGATTGGCAGTGCGCGCCTCTGGACCGACGACGGCGTCGCCTTTCCGCCAGAGATCGCCGCGGCCCTGGCGGAGATGAGCGCGCGCGGACGCAGCATGATGATCGTCCGCCATGGTGATCGGTGGCTCGGTGTCCTCGGCCTGCTCGACCCGCCACGCCCCTCCGTGCATGGGACCCTCGAGCGGCTGCGGGCGCTGCACCTCAAGCCGTTGGTGATGCTCACCGGCGACCACGCCGGCGTGGGGCAGGCGATCGGACGCGAGGTCGGCGTCGATGAGGTCCGCGCCGACCTGCTGCCCGAGGACAAGGTCGTCGCGATCCAGGCGTTGATGAAGGAGCACGGGACGGTGGTGATGGTGGGTGACGGCGTGAACGACGCGCCGGCGCTTGCCGCGTCGACGGTCGGCATCGCGATGGGGGGCGCCGGAACGGCCGCAGCGCTCGAGACCGCGGACGGCGCGCTGATGGGCGACGACCTCGCGCGGCTGCCCTGGGCGATCGGCCTCGCGCGCGCCACACGGCGGATCGTCCACCAGAATCTCGCGATTGCCGGTGGCGTGATGCTGGTCCTCTTGATCCTCGCGGCCAGCGGCATCCTGACCATCGGGCCGGCGGTGATCGGCCACGAGGGGAGCACGCTGGTGGTGATTGCGAATGCGCTGCGGCTGCTGGCGTACTCGGAGAAAGGATGATGGATGATGGATGATGGATGATGGATGTCATTGATCCATCATCCATCATCCATCATCCCGGCTTCACCTTCCGAAACGACGTCAGCAGCCTCTCCAGCGTCCCTTCGTCGGCGGTCCGGAAGTTCGCACGCAGTTGGGTCAGCGCGCGCTCGGCCGAGGCGGTGTCGCCCGCGGCACGGGCCGCGAGGGAGAGTCCTGCGAGGGGGCGAGCCCGCCCCGGCAGCCGCACCAGCGCGCGCTCGAAGGCGGCCTGCGCGTCGGCATTGCGCCCCAGTGCCAGCATTAGCTCCGCCAGCGCCTCATGGGCGGGGCGCAGCACCGCGGGGGGCCCGACGATTATCGGCTGGGCGGCTTCCAGGCGGGCCGCCTCACGGAGGACCGCGACGGCGGAGTCCGAGAGCCCCTTGTCCAGCAGCACCAACGCGCGCGCCTGCGGTTCGATCAACTGCAGCTCGACCGATCGCGGGTTGGCGGCCCGAAGGGCGGCGAGTGCCTCCGCGTTGTCCCGAACCTCGGCGGCATGGGCGCTGTTCCAGCCAGCGATCGCCCACGCCAACCGGGTCCAGGGATGCGAGGTCATCTCCGGCGTGCGCGCCCTCGTGGGAACCTGGTCGAAGAGCCCAACGGTGAATTGCCAATCGAGTTCGAGTTCCTTCTGCCGGCGGCGCTGTTCCAGCGACGCGTCGGCGGGGAGGAGTTGCCCCCGCTGTTGCAGCCATTTGATCGCATCACGCCACTGCCCATGCTGCACCCGGGCGTACTGCGCCGATGCGCTATCCTGAGCCGGCGACGTTTGCGCCGAGCCGATGCGTAGGGCGACCAGGGAAGCGACCAGCACCAGCGTCAGCAGGCGGGAAGTGTGCGCCATTGAAGCGTCCGGGGGAGGGGATAGGGTAATAGTGCATCCGGAGGCGCCGCTCCGCCACGCTTCCCCTCGTCCCCCTGTCCGGCCATCCTTCCGGCATCCCGCTCCGCCCAGAGGCCCGCATGCCCCACCTCGGCGACATTGTTCGCGCCACGGTCATCGATTCCCCCAACGCGACCCCGCGCGTCGTCAACTTCGGCACGCCGACCCTGGCACCCGGATCGGCGCTGCTGCGCACGCTCTACTCGGAAGTCTGCGGCACTGACGTCCACATCTGGCGCGGCCGGATGCCCGGGGTGCCGTTCCCGATCATCCCCGGCCACGTCAGTGTCGGGGTGCTCGCCGCCGTGAGCGGCAAGTTGCTGGACATCCACGGCAGCCGCTTCAAGGAAGGCGACCTGGTGACCTTTCTCGACGTGCATGGCACCTGCAACAACTGCTGGTACTGCCTGGTGGCGAAGCAGACCACTCGCTGCCCGCATCGCCGGGTGTATGGCATCACCTATGGCGTCGACGATGGCCTGTTGGGCGGATGGTCCGAGGCGATCTACATGAAGCCGGGCCTCAAGATGATCCGCATCCCGACCGGCCTCCGTCCGGAGACGTTCATCGGCGGGGGCTGCGGCCTGGTGACCGCGGTGCATGTGATGGATCGGGCCGATGTCCAGCTCGGGCAGACGGTGGTGGTGCTCGGCGTGGGTCCCGTGGGGCAGTCGATCATCGCCCTCACCGCGCAGGCAGGCGCGGGCCAGGTCATCGGCATCGGCGAGCCGGTCGATCGGCTCGCCTATGCCAAGCGGATGGGCGCCACGCACGTCATCGGCCTCGACCTGCCGCCGACGGAGCGCGTCGCCGAGGTGCGGCGCATGACGCAGGGGCGGGGGGCCGATATCGTGATCGAGGCGACGGGCGCTCCCGCCGCCGTCACGCAGGCGCTCGACCTGGTGCGCGACGGCGGGCGCGTGGTCGTCTGTGGCCAGTACTCCGATCACGGCGACACGCCACTCAATCCGCACCGGCAGATCAACCGCACCCACGTGGAAGTTCGTGGCGTCTGGGGCTCCGACTACTCGCACTTCCACCGGGCCGTCGAGTTCGCCGCGCACTGGGGCGATCGGATCCCCTGGGCCGAACAGGTCTCCGGGCGCTACTCGCTCGATCGGGTCCAGGAGGCGCTTGAGGCCGTGGAGCAACGCCAGGTCCTCAAGGCCCTCGTGGTCCCGGGCGCCTCCGCGTGACACCGGACCGCGCCGCACGTCCCGCGACCGAGGCGCTGGCCGCATGGTTCCTCGGCCCCGGTGGCGAGAATGCCGCCGACCTCGAGCAGCTGGCTGCGGAGGCGATCCGCGACCACGTCGCCTGGCGCCGTGCGTTCCATCCCGAAGACGGTGCTGTCCTCTCCGCGGAACGCATCAGCGCCCCGGGCGCGGAGGCGGCCCGCGGCGTGCTCGCCCGCGAATTTCGCGCGTTGCTCGAAGCACTCAAGCGCGACGTCCCCTTCTACAGCGGCCGGTACCTCGGCCACATGCTCGGCGAACAGACGCTGGCCGCGCAGCTCGGCTACCTCGCCGCGATGCTCTACAACCCGAACAACGTCGCCGCCGAGGTGTCGCCGGTCACCACGCGACTCGAAGTCGAGGTGGCCGAACAGCTCGCGGCGATGATCGGGTACCCGGCCGATGCCTCGTGGGGGCACCTGACGTCGGGCGGCACGATTGCAAACTTCGAGGCGCTGTGGATTGCGCGGAGCATCCGCTATCACGGTGTCGCCTTGGCGCTCGCCGCCGCCGGCACCGGCGTGTCGCTGATGATTCGACTGCCCGACGGGACTCGGCGCGACGTGCGCGATCTCTCCCTCTGGCAGCTGCTCAATCTCGAGCCGACCGCCACGCTGGATGCCGACCGGGACTTCCACCGGTTGATCCCCGAGGCCGAGGCGCGCGCGGCGATCGACGCCCACTCGCTCGCGACGATCGGCTATCAGGACTACAGCCGCCAGCTCACCAGCGCGTATGGCGATGCCCTCTCGCCGGGCGTGGTGCTGGTCGCGTCCACGGCACACTACTCCTGGGAGAAAATCACCCGCGCACTCGGCATCGGCGGGCACTGCATGGTGGCGGTGCCGGTCGATTCCCATGCGCGGATGGACCCCGCCGCGCTCTGGAACATCCTGCAGGAGTGCGCCGCAAGCAGGACGCCGGTGCTGGCCCTCGTCAGCGTCTGCGGCAGCACGGAGGAAGGCGCCGTCGACCAACTCGACCAGGTGGCCGCAGTGCGGGCCCGCGCGGCGGCCGAGCTGGGTCTCACCTTCCATTGGCATGCCGACGCCTGCTTCGGCGGCTACGCGGCCTCGGTGACCCGAGGCGCGGACGGCATGCGGCGCAGCGGCCAGGCCATCCGCGCGGAGACCGGACTGGCATGGCCGTCGGATGGGTGGGTTGCCGCGATGACCGCGCTGGAGCAGACCGATTCGGTGACCATCGATCCCCACAAGCTCGGTTACATCCCCTATCCTGCCGGCGCCTTCCTGCTGCGTGACCGACGCGCTCGGTCCCTCGTCGCGATCGACCCGCCGTACCTCACGCCCGCGAGCGGCGAGGCGCCCGACGATGAGCGATTCCTCGGCCGTTGGATTCTCGAGGGGTCAAAGCCGGGCGCAGCCGCGGCCGCGGTCTGGCTGTCGCACCGCGTCGTTCCGCTGGACGTGCGCGGCTACGGCACCATCATCGCACGGGCGGTGGCCGGCGCCCACCGGCTGCACGCGGCGCTGTCGACGCCCGGCACGGTCCTGCTGCCCGCTCCCGACCTCTCGGTGGTGAACTGGATCATGCTGCACCCGACGGTGCAGGGGCTGGCCGGCATCAATGCGATGAACGAGGCGGTCTATCGCCTGCTCTCGCCCGGCGAGGAAACCCCGAGCTACTACATCACCCGGACCCGCCTCACCTCGCCCTCGGCCGACGGGATCGTCCAGCCATTGCTGGGCGCGCTCGGCGTCACCGAGGCGGAATGGCGTCGGGAAGGGCTGGTGGTGTTGCGGGCGGTCGTGATGACGCCGTACCTGGTCGATCCGCCCGGGACGGCGGATCATTGCGCCGGGTTGGTCGCTGCGCTGCAGGCCGCCACGCAGCGCGCGGCGGGTGGCTTCAGCTGAAGAGCGGGCGTACCGTGTCGGGGCCGACGCCGAGCCAGGCGCAGATCACCGGATAGAGATCGACGGTGCGGAGGGGGCCAGACGGGAGCGGCTGGTTGGACCAGGCGGGCGTCAGCATGTGCGCCGCGATCAGCGAGCCGTGCCCCGACTTGTGCTCAGGATACTCCCACGACTCGCGGAAGTCCCACCCCTCGGCGGCGGCGACGACCAGATCGCCGGTCCGCGGCGCCTGAAATTGATCGAGCAGCGAGACCGGTCCGTCGGGGAAGGGGCCGTCGATCGTGCGTGCCAGCCACTCGCGATGGTCGTGCGTGGCGTCGGCGCCGATCTCCAGCGGATCGCCGCTGCCGCGCAGGTAGGTAATCGCCTCGCCGTCACGCCGGAGCGTCGCCTCCCCGCTCCGCGACGCGACCTGCACGCCGCCGGCGACATCTTCCCCTGCCACCAACGCGATTCCCGCCTCGGCGGTCAGTGCGGCGACCGCATCACCACGCACGCCCAGCGCATCCGATTGCCGAAGCGCGGCGAGCGGATGCCGTCGGGCGCGCGGCGTGTTCGGCTCGGCATAGATCGCGGCTTGGGCGTTTCCCGCGACCATCACCGCGACCTGCGGATTCCGCGTCCAGAGGACCGGATGGGCCAGCGTGCGCGCGCCGCGACGCCGGAACCAGGTGGCGAGGTCGAGGTGATGGTGGACCGGGGCCGCGCCGTGGTCGCTCACGATCATGATCAGTGTGTCGTCGAGGCGGCCGAGCTGGCGCAACCGTTCGGTGAGTGCGCCGATGGTGGCGTCGACCTTTCTGAGCGAGTCGAGCACCCGTGGCGCGTCAGGGGTGGCAGCGTGAGAATGGCCGTCGACGGCAGGGAACTGCGCGAAGCAGAAGCGCCAGTCGCCACCGGCCTGCGCCAGCAGCTCGGCGGCGACGGCATCATCGCCCGGCTGGTGGTTCTCGGTATAGTGCGAGATCGTGCCCCAGAACTTCCGGGCACCCTGGATCCGGTCGGCGTCGTCGGGCAGGCCACGCGTGATCATCGAGAAGATCGCGATGCTCTCGGGCACCAGTTCGAAGATGGTCGCCACGTCGGGCGCGATGTCGCGATTCAGGTGGCCGGCCTGCCAGCCGCAGTAACTCCGCACCGCGTCGCGATCGGCCCACCATCGGCCAGTGTAGGCCTCGCGATCGAGCCACCGAATCGACGGCACGTTGCAGCGGCCCGGCAGCGCGCCGGTCAGGAACGGGAGGTAGGCGACGCTGGTCGTCGAGGGGAAGGCGGTGGCGGCTCGTGTCCGGCTCCCCCCCGCGGTCAGCGCCGCGAGATGGGGGAGGCGGCCGGCCGCCACTTCGCGCTCGGCGACGTCGGCCCGGAGGCCATCGATCAGGAGGAGGATGACACGCTTCACGGCGGGCAAATTAACGCGAGGCGAATCATATTTCAGCCGCGGACGTTTTTTCAGCCGCGGACGTCCGTCCGCGGTGAAACGTTCGGCAGACGCCCCCAGCCGCGGCCGTCAGGCCGCGCTCCCATGGCGGAGAGCCAGTAGATGGGTCTTGATCCCCGTCCAGTCGAACATGCCAAGGAGGCGATCCGGTGGGCGGCGGGCGGCCCGCGCGCAGTGCGCCGTTTCTGGGACTCGCTCGGACCCGGGCTGATCACGGGCGCGGCCGATGACGATCCGTCGGGGATCGCGACCTACTCGATCGCGGGCGCGCGATTCGGCACCTCGCTGCTCTGGATGTCGCTGCTGACCTGGCCGCTGATGGCGGCCGTCCAGACGATGTGCGCCCGGATCGGGATGGTCACCGGCCATGGGCTCGCGGCGTCGCTTCGCCAGAAATTCTCCCGCCCCGTGCTCCTGGTGATGTGTGTCGGGTTGCTGATCGCGAACACGATCAACATCGGCGCCGACCTCTCCGGCATGGCCGACGCCGCCGAGCTCATCACCGGGATCAACTCGCACCTGCTGGTGGTGGTCTTCGGCGCCGTGATCGCCTGGGCCACGGTGCAGCTGCGTTACGCGGTCTTTGCGCGCGGGCTGAAGTGGCTGGCGCTGGTGCTGGGGGTGTACATCATTGCGGCCATCGATCTGAAGCCGGTCTGGGCCTCGGTGCTCCACGACACCTTCCTTCCCAGCGGCCTCCAGTCCCGCGAGGCGTGGTCGACTATCGTCGCGATCCTCGGCACGACCATCTCGCCGTATCTCTTCTTCTGGCAGGCGAGTCAGGAAGTGGAGGAGGAGAAGGCCGCCGGCCGGGTCACCGAGGAGTCGCGGCGCGGCGCCACGGATGCGCAGATTCGGGCACGCAAGCTCGACGTCGGCTTCGGCACCTTCTTCTCGAACCTGGCGATGTTCTTCATCATCCTCACGACTGCCCTCACGCTCCACAAGGCAGGGCTGACGGAGCTGACCACCGGCGCCGAGGTGGCCAAGGCACTCGAGCCGCTGGCGGGCCGCTTCTCATCGCTGCTGTACGCCGTGGGGGTCATCGGCACGGGAGCGCTGGCGATCCCGACACTGGCCGGGTCGGCGGCCTACGCGTTCGCGGAGACGCTCGGCTGGCAACAGGGAATGGACGAGCAGTTCAAGCGCGCCCGGCCCTTCTACGCGGTGGTGGTGGTCTCGTTGCTGATCGGCGTATTGCTCGACTTCGCCGACATCTCCCCGGTGAAAGCACTGTACTGGACTGCCGTGGTCAACGGGGTGCTGGCGCCGTTCCTGCTCACCGCGATCCTCATGGTGGCCGGTAACAAGACCATCATGCAGGGGCAGCCCTCGTCGCGCCTCGGCATGGTGACGGTCGGGGTGACGACGGTGCTGATGTTTGGGGCGGCGATTGCGATGTTTGTGACGGGATAGACGAGAAGCGAGAAGCGAGAAGGGAGAAGCGTGGTTGCGTGCTACCCTCCAACTCATCTTGAGGCCTGCCATGTCGACGACGTCGTTCAGGATTGGTGCTGCCGCCCTTCTGGGTGTGGCAGGTTGTGCCTCCCCCAAGACGTCTGACGGCGTCGACAGCGTCGCCGTGGCCGCGGCGCGCGCCGATTCGCTCGCCAAGGCGGCGGTCGTGGAGGGCACAGCACTCCGCGATTCGGCACAGGCCACCCTCGCCACGCTGCTCAAGAATCCGGCGACCGCCGTCTTCGACAGCGTGGTGGTGATGCAGCCGCCGGCCGTCGGCGATCGGTTGCCACCGATGGTGGTCTGCGGACGAATCAGCGGGAAGCCCGGGATCGGCGGCCGCGCCATGCCGACGCGCTTCGTCTATCAGACCAAGTTCGCGCTCTTCGTGGAGGACAGCGCGAACCGCCAGGCGTTCGCCGAGCTGGTGGGGCGGACCTGTGGCGCCACGGGCGCGCACGTGGTCGTGCCGTAGCTGATGCTGATTGGCATTCTTGAACACCTCACGCAGGACCACAAAGGGGCAACGATGATTCGATCAATACTGCGGGGAGTACCGGCCGCGGTTGTTGCGTTGCTCTCCACCACTGCCGTGCCGCTCGTGGCGCAGACCACCCTCGCCGCGGGGGCGTTGCAGGTCACCGTGAACCGTCAGGGCGCCCTCACCGCGCTGCGCAACACCACCACCGGCACCAACTATCTGCACCCGACGCAGCCCGCGCCGCTGCTGACGCTCGTCAGCGGTGGCCGCCGCTACCTGCCCAGCGCGCTGTCGCTCGCCCCGGCGCGGGACGGCAAGCGGCTCACGGTGCAGTACGCGCCGACCGGCGTGCGGATCGTCGTCCGGGTCCGCGAGACGCCCACGCATCTGGCACTCGACATCGTCTCCGCGTTGCCCGCGGCGAAGGTCGAGGCGGTCATCTGGGGGCCCTATCCGACGACGATCACCAAAACGATCGGCGAGGTGATCGGCGTGGTGCGCGACGGCAGCGTCTCGGTCGGCCTGCAGGTCCTCAACCTCAAGACCCTCGGCGGCGACCTGCCCAACAACGAGGGAAGCACCTGGGCTCGCGGTATCGCGGCCGTGGCGATCCCCGGTGGGAGTGCGCTGCAGGCGTACGCCATCAATCGGGCCCGGGAGCGTCGGGTCGATGCCTGGGGTGGCACGCAGAAGAACATGCCGGTGGCGGCAATTCCCGGGGAGACGGTCGTCGGCAGCAGTATCGCGCTCTTCTCGGCGCCGGAGAGCGAGACGCTCGACCGGCTGGAGCGGATCGAACTCGCCGAGGGGCTGCCGCACCCCACCATCGACGGGGTGTGGGTCAAGAAGTCGGCGCTGTTCGGGAAGTCGTACCTGATCTCGTCCTTCGGCGAAGCCGAGGTGGACGAGATGATCGGTTACACCAAGCGGGCCGGGCTCGTCTCGCTCTACCACGAGGGGCCGTTCAAGAGCTGGGGCCACTTCGTACTGGCGGAGGGTCAGTTCCCCAATGGCCGAGCGGGGATGCGCGCCGCCGTCGAGAAGGCCCATGCGGCCGGGTTGCACCTCGGCGTGCACACGCTGACCAACTTCATCAACACCAACGATCCCTACGTGACCCCGGTGCCCGACGACCGGCTCTCGTTGACCGGGTCGTCCACGCTGGTGAGCGCGGTCGATGCCACCGCGCGCGAGCTGGTCGTCGCGGCACCGGAATATTTCAACGAGGAGAAGGAAAATCATCTCCACACCGTCAAGATCGGGCACGAGCTGATTCAGTACCGGGCGGTCACGGCCACGGCGCCGTACCGCCTGGTCGACGCGCAGCGCGGCGCGTTCGGCACCACCGCCTCGGCGCATCCGGCGGGGGCGTCGGTGGGAAAGCTGTTTGATCACAGCTACAAGGTCTTCTTCCCGAACTTCGCGATGCAGCGCGAGGTGGCCCGCAACCTCGCCGACTTCCTCAACGAGACCGGCGTCGATCACATCGACTTCGACGGGCACGAGGGCGGCCTCGCGTCGGGGGAAGGCGACTACGCGGTCGGGGTGTTCGTCGATGACGTCATGCGCCAGACCAAGCACGACCTGATCAACGGCACCAGCATCAGCAAGACCTTCTACTGGCACATCGGCTCGTACTACAACTGGGGCGAGCCCTGGTACGGTGGCTTCAAGGAGAGCATGCAGCAGTACCGGATCGACAACCAAGGGTTGTTCGACCGGAACTACATGCCGCACATGCTCGGCTGGTACCTGCTCACCGACCAGACGACGCTACCCGACATGGAGTGGATGTTGGCGCGCGCGGCGGGGTACAGCGCCGGCTTCGCGATGGTGGCGCGGCCGCAGGCGTTGCGCGCCAACACGCTGACGCCGGTGCTGCTCGACGCGATCCGCGAATGGGAAGCGGCACGAACCAGCGGGGCCTTTGATAGTGCGCAGCGGGAGCGGCTCAAGGACCCCAAGAACGAATTCCACCTGGAGGCGACGGCGCCCGGCGCGTGGACGCTGGCGCAATTCGCCACGTCGCCGCTGTTCGTGCGGACGCGAGTCGAGCGGCAACCCGGTGAGCCGACGCACACGACGTGGGAGGTGCAGCAGGGGTGGGCGGAGCAGCGGCTGCAGTTCCGGCTCTTGCTGACGGGCAAAAGAGCGACGGCGAAGAACTTCCGGTTGCAGGTCGACCGCAGCGCCGAGGTGGTGATTCCGGTGGAGTTGCTGGGGGGCGAGAGTCTGGTGGCAGATGGTTCCCTGACGATTCGCGTGTACGATGCGGATGGCCGGCTCAAGGCGAAGGTTCCGTTGGCGGCGCTCCCGCCGATGGTGGCTGCCGGTGCGCACACGATCACGCTCGACTCGGAGTTCGGTGGCAGCGAGCCGCCGAGGGTGGAGGTGCAGTTCAAGGGGCTGGGTGTGAAGGAGGTGGTGCGGGCGAGGCGGTAGGGCGGTGGCGGTTCGGGGCGACCGTGGTGGGCGACCTTCCGCCGCCGGTCATGGACCGGCCACGCCCGCCGTCGTGAGCGTCCACGCCTGCCCGCCCACGGTGATCGTGTCCCCACTCCGAGTCACGGGAAGCGGTGGCCCGATTTGGACCACCGACCACATGACGGGCGCGGCGGTGTTGGCCCGGGTTTGCCACCTGACTTCACTTGCGCGGATGGAGGTCGAGGTGTTGCCCCAGAGCACCGCCTCGTTGTACGTCTCCGTCCGGATCGGCAGTTCGGCCAGGAACTCCACCTGCACGGGCTGTCCGCCCGGGGTCGTCCACGTCAGCAGGTTCCCGTTCACATTCGGTGGCACCGGCGAGTGCCAAATCGTCCACGGCAAGCCGTTGGCGTCATTGATCCACGTCTGATGTGGAGACGAGCTGTGAGTGGTAGGGCGGTACCGATCAAAAAGCGGAAGCGTTCTCGGATCATCCATGTCCACCGTGTCGCGGGTAATGACCACGGTCGTCGCGCCGACTGTCCCTGCAACAGAGGTGCGCCCTGCGTACCGAATGAACGGCGGTGGAGGCAGGTAGTAGTTTGACGGGTAAGGTGATCCACCGGTCAAGCCAGCGATGGCAATCCATCCGGAGCCACTCGCGGTCCACGTCATCCGGCGATTGAACATCGCCCCGAAGCCGGCCAGTGAGAGTCCATTTGATACGGTGACGCGGGCGGCCTCCGCGCCGTAGCCGAGCGGGTGGGTCAGTGCCCATTCTCCGTTCTTATATACCTGCGCGTCAAAGAGATGGTCGTACTGGTGATCCTCGAACGTGTTGTTGAACGCGGCGAGCCAGAGTGTCTGCATTGGCTGCCTGGAGTAGATCATCCCGTGTCCGTTCGCCACCCAATCCCCAAACTGCGGGGACGCCACCGGGGCGTAGGGGTCGAAGAACAGGAGCGCCCGCGCCCACGGTTCCGCCGACCCGTTGCCCGTCCAGCCGTATTTGGCGGCGAGGTCGCGGATCAGCGAGTGCAGGAAGGGATCTTTCGTGACCCCTTGCACACCGGTATACAGCGTCATGCGCTTAAACAGTCGCCCCGTTTGGTCGCGGGGGTCCTGTTCGTCGCCGTGTTGAACCCATTGTCTCAGGTCGCCGGTTGTGGACGCGATGTGGTAGCGTGCAAGGTCCGCCACGGGGAACTCGGGGAAGTGATCGACCCCGGTCGCGGACTTGACCGCCTCGACGCCGATCAGCGCGAGCATTGCGGTCCCTACATCGTAGGCGAAGGATTCTCCAAGCGCCCCGCCGTCCATGGCGTCGAAGTACTCGCCGACGGCGTTGCGGTAGGTGCTGCGATCGAAACCCGTGCGATCCAGGCCACCCGCCACCCTGACATCGGCACTGTCGCCCGTCGCATAGGCATAGGCCACGCGCCCGAAGTAGCACCCGATCGTGCGGTCGCCGTCGTCCATGCGAACGGTCTGGCAGGCAGTCTTCCACGGGTCAAGCCGGGATCGCATCGTGGCGCATTCATTGGGTGTCGCCGCACCACTCGCACAGAGCCAGTCGTACGTGACGGCTTTCTCGACGAAGTCCTCGCGGATCGCGTTGGGTGATACGCCCGTCGTCGTCGCGAGCCATGTCCCCAAGGCCCTCCTGCCCGCCATGCTATCGCCAGTGGCCACAAACCACCAAGCACACCAGAGGCCGCTGTCCCCATAGCGACTTCCCTGGCAGTTGGCATCCGCAAGTTTGGCCAGTGGGTGGCCCTCTGCCACCATTCGTCGCCACGTCGCCAGACGCTCGGGGGTAATGAGCAGGCGCGCCGACTTGACCGGCGGTGTCACCACGATCGTATCCATCGTGGGGACCACCGCCGTATCCACCGGAGGCTGGTCAACCAGGGTATCGATCGGTTGGGGTGGAATGACCGTATCCACCACCGGCGGCGCCAGGATGGGCGTCATCGTTGGGGTCGCATCGCAACCGACCAGCCCAGTCGGGGTCGCGATGGCAGCGATGAGGGCAAATCTGAGACAGGCCAAACTCGGCAAGTGATGCTCCACAGGCAGCGGCACGTTCAAGACGAAAGCAAGCACCCGTAACCTAGCGCAAGTCCGCCCCGTCACAGCGAATCGCCTCCAGATCACCTAGCAACGAAGACCAGAGGTGGGACTGCCGCAACCTAGGAGTATCGGTCGAGTTGCTCGCCGGCAGGACCCCCAGCGTGAATTGTCGGAGGCGTGCGTTTCAGATTCGTACGCCGAAGCTCGCCCCCAGCCGCCGGACCACTTTGCCCCGATCGCGTGTCGCTGTGACCCGGTCATCGGACCAACCGCGGAAGTCCCGAAAATCAGGGCCTGAAAGCGAAAGCCCCGCTTCGTCGAAAGACAAAGCGGGGCAATCAGTTAGCTCTTCATGGGCCCGGCGCGATTCGAACGCGCGACCTCTTGCTCCGGAGGCAAGCGCTCTATCCAGCTGAGCTACGGACCCCTTGTTCTAGTCGGGGCGAGAGGATTTGAACCTCCGGCCTCCTGCTCCCGAAGCAGGCGCGCTAACCGGGCTGCGCTACGCCCCGAATACTCTGGTGGTGCCGACGGACGACACCGCACTGCATGGGCCCAAAGGGAGTCGAACCCCTAACCTTCTGATCCGTAGTCAGATGCTCTATCCAGTTGAGCTATGGACCCCTACCACCTGCAACTCCAACTCGAATCCATGGGCGGTACAAGACTCGAACTTGTGACCTCCACGATGTCAACGTGGCGCTCTAACCAACTGAGCTAACCGCCCGATCACAACAACGGGCAGACGACCCTGGGGCCGACTGCCCGTCGCCGTCCTGCATGGCGGGGGTGGGATTTGAACCCACGACCTCCGGGTTATGAGCCCGGCGAGCTACCAGACTGCTCCACCCCGCGACGTTTTCTCTGCTCAGAGCGGGAAACGGGACTCGAACCCGCGACCCCAACCTTGGCAAGGTTGTGCTCTACCAACTGAGCTATTCCCGCAACTTCCCGATCAAGGGAGGCCCAACCTACCCGGCCCCTCGATCCTGCGCAACCGGCACACCATCCAACCGGTCGTGGGAGTGGAGGCGAGGGGAATCGAACCCCTGACCTCTACAATGCCATTGTAGCGCTCTCCCAACTGAGCTACGCCCCCCATTACCTTTGCGCCCCAATCCCACGTCCCGCTGGGCGCGAGGTAGCACGAGAAGCTATCCGGCGCCGACGGGAGTGTCAAGGAAACCCGGGGTCGTCATGCACCCCCGTCACAGCGAGTTATCGTTCCTGCGCCATGCCGAGCAGCCCGCTTCCCCCTGATCCCGACGACGCCCTCCCCGACGACCCACTCGTCCCGCGCCCCGCGCTGGCCGAGCTGCCGTCGCTGGCGGAGATATTGGCCGGCGGTGCCCCCACGCTCCGCACCCGCCGGAAGCGCGAAACCGCCCGCTCCCTCGGCGTCTTCGACGGCGATCGCGACATCCTCGACCAGTACTTGCACGAGGTCTCGCGCACGCCGCTGCTGACCCAGGTCCAGGAGATCGCCGTCGCGCGCCGCGTACAACTCGGCGACGAAGAGGCGATGCAGGAACTGGTGAAACGCAACCTCCGCTTCGTGATTTCCGTCGCCAAGAAATATCAGAACCGCGGCCTCGCACTCACCGACCTGATCGGCGAGGGGAACATCGGCCTGATGACCGCGGCGCGGAAGTTCGATCCCGATCAGGGCGTCAAGTTCATCTCGTATGCGGTGTGGTGGATCCGGCAGTCGATCCTCGCCGCGCTCGCCCGGCACGGCCGCACCGTGCGCGTGCCGCTGAATCGGACCGCCGACCTCTCGCGCATCATCAAGAGCACCGAGTCGTTGCGGCAGGAGTTGCGCCGCGAGCCGACCCCCGAGGAAGTTGCCAAGGCGACCAACCTCACCGTCGAGGTGGTGCAGGCGCTCGCCGCGCTCAACACCGCCGACGTGCGCCTCGACGCACCGCTCGACCTGGACGGCGAGCGCACGCTGATCGATCGCTTCCTCGCCGACGGACCGGGCAACACCGAGCAGGAAGTGATGGACCGCTTCCTCACCGAGGAAGTCGAACGCGCGCTCCGCTCGTTGCCACCACGCGACTCGAAGGTGCTCCGCCTCTACTTCGGCCTCGACGGCGGCCGCGAGCACACGCTCGAGGAGATCGGCGGGATGCTCGGCGTCACCCGCGAGCGGGTCCGTCAACTCCGCGACCGCGCGCTCAAGCGGCTCAAGGACGGCGACGTCGGCCGCGCCCTGGCGTCGTTCGCGGCGTGACGGCGGCGGAGGAAGGCGGTACCTTTCCGGCCGTGCCATCCTCCCCACTCCAGCGTCTGATCGTCCCCATCGGTATCGCCGCCCGCCGCACCGTGCGGGCGCTCGGCGAACGCCAGGTGTGGGGCCCGCTCCTCCTCCCGCAGATGCGGCGCCTCGGCGTCGATTCGATCCCGATCGCGCTCTTCATCGCGACCTTCACCGGCATCGTCCTCGCCCTGCTCGCATCATACATCTTCACCGGCACGGTGCCGGTCTACTTCGTCGGCGCACTGGTCGGCAAGACGATCATGATGGAGCTCGGGCCCGTGCTCACCGGGATGGCCCTCGCCGGCCGCGTTGGCGCGTCGATCGCCGCGGAGCTCGGCACCATGAAGGTGACCGAACAGGTCGACGCCCTCGAGACGCTCGCCTACAATCCCGATTCCTATCTCGTGGTGCCGCGCGTCCTCGCCGCGACGCTGATGTTCCCCGTGGTCACTGCGTTTGCGATCGCGCTCGGCGTCGTCGCCGGCTGGATCACGGCGATCAACTTGCTCGACCTCACCACGGTCGAATTCACCAAGGGGCTGCGCGCCTTCTACCAGTTCAAGGATGTCTGGTTCGGCTTGCTCAAGTCCGCGTCGTTCGGCGGCGCGGTGGCGCTGATGGGCTGCGTGCGCGGCCTCCGCGCGGGCGGCGGCGCCCAGGGCGTCGGCCGCGAGACGACGCGCGCCGTGGTGCTCGGTTGCGAGGCGATCCTGGTGCTCGACGCCTTCTGGGCGCTGGTGCTGCTGTGATCCGCTTCGTCGATATCCACAAGCGCTTCGGCGATAGGGTCGTCCTCGACGGCTTCTCACTCGACGTTCCCGACGGCCAGACCACGGTCCTCCTCGGCGCGTCCGGCGCAGGGAAGAGCGTCACGATCAAGCACGTGGTCGGGTTGATCACCCCGGATAGCGGACATGTCGAGGTCGATGGGCAACGGGTCGACACCCTCGACCCCCAGGGCCTCGCCAAGTTGCGGCAATCGATCGGCTACGTCTTCCAGTTCGCTGCCCTCTTCGATTCCCTCTCGATCGCCGACAACCTGCGCCTCGGCCTGGTGCGGCAGGGGCTCCCCGAGGACGAGATCGAACAGCGTGTGGCCGAGGCGCTGGCGCTGGTGGGCCTGGCCGACGCACGCGAGCGGTTCCCGGCCGAACTCTCGGGGGGGATGCGAAAGCGGGCCGGGATTGCCCGCGCCATCGCGCTGCGGCCGCGTTACATTCTTTGGGATGAGCCGACCACCGGCCTCGACCCCGTGACCGCGGCGACGATGGATCGCCTGATGCGGCGCACGGCTGAGGAACTCGGGGTCACCAGCGTGGTCGTGACCCACGACATGCGCTCTGCCTTCACCGTCGGCGACCGGATCGCGATGCTCCATCATGGCACGCTGCGCACCGTCGGAACCGTCGCCGAGATCAAGGCGACGACAGATCCCGTGGTTCGCCAGTTTATCGAGGGGCTGCCCGAATGAGTCGCAAGAGCGACTTCTCGGTCGGCCTCGCCGTCGTCGGCGCCATCGCCGTGGTGATCGCCGCGGCCCTCTGGCTCGGCGACCTCGGGCCGCGTGGACCGAAGTCGCTGCACACGGCCCGCTTCCGCACCGTCGGCGGCGTGAAGGTGGGCGATCCGGTGGTGCTGCGCGGCGTCAAGGTCGGCCGAGTCGAGGCGATCCGCCTCGCCGCCGACGACTGGGTCGAGACCGATCTCCGGATGACCGCTCCCGAAGAGCTGCCGGTGCGCGCGGTCGCCATTGCCGTCTCGGCCTCCCTCTTCGGGGAATGGCAGATCGCCGTGATGGACTCGGCCCGTGCCCCGGCCGACCCAGAGGTGCAGAAGGCACTCACCGAGGCACGCACCGGTGCCGGCACCTCATGGCCCGGCGCGACACTCCCCGACATCGGCCAGCTGACGGCCCAGGCCTCGCGCATCGCCGGCGACATCGCTGCCGTGACGGCGCGGGTGCAAGACGCGGTCGACTCGCAGGCGATCGGCGACATCCGCGGATCGGTGCGCGACCTCCGACGGATGGCCGATCAGCTGTTGTCGTTCACGCAGCGGCAGACCGCCTCGATGGACAAGGTCGTCGGCAACGCCGCCGGATCGTCAGACGACATCGCGCAGGCGTCGAAGCACTTGCAGGCGACGCTCTCGCGCATTGACTCCTCGACCTCGTCGGGCGAACTCTCGGCGCTGGTCGCCGATGCACGGAGCGCTACCGGCGAGCTCAAGGCCGCCAGTGGCGACCTGCGGGTGCTCACCAGCGCCGCCGCGCAACAGCGCGACAAGATGGTGCACATCCTCACCGCCACCGACGACGTCCTCTCGCGGTTGCAACAGGGGCAGGGCACGCTCGGCCTACTCACTTCGGACTCGACGCTCTATCGCGAGACCACCAAGACGGTGGTGCAGTTGCGGACGCTGTTGGCCGACATTCAGGCGAATCCAAGACGGTATTTCCGGTTCTCGGTTTTCTAAGCAGTCGTTAGTCGTTGGTCGTTAGTCATTAGAGGGTTCGGCCCTCGGTGGGTACCTGCCAACGAATGCGTCGGATCACCTAACGCCTAACGACTAACGACCAACGACGTCGAGCCCATGCCCCCCAAGAAGCGCGCCGAACGTGAAGTCTCCGCCGGTGGCATCGTGTTTCGACGCGATGCCGACGGGACGCCGCGCTTTCTGCTGATTCGCGACAGCTACCAGCACTGGGGCTTTCCGAAGGGCCACCTCGAGGACGGCGAGAGTCCGGCGTGCGCGGCGATGCGCGAGACGCGCGAGGAAACCGGTCTCGCGGAATTGGTGATGGTCGGGCCGATCCGCCTGATCGATTGGCATTTCCGTTTTCGCGGACGCTACATCCACAAGTTCTGCCACTTCTTCCTCTTCGAGTCGGCGGCCGGCGAGGCCGTGCCGCAAGTCGAAGAAGGGATCACCGCGGTGCGCTGGGAGCTGCTCGACAAGGCGCTCGAGGTGCTCAGCTACGACAACGCGCGTGGAGTCCTGCGTCGCGGCGCCGAGATGGCGCGCGCACTGGTGGCGGTCGGCGCCGGACGCCCCCACCCGCGACCGGCGCCGCTCCCACCCGCACCCGCGGAGTAGCGACGGTGGCGCTCGCCGTCGCCGCGCTCCTCGAGCGACGGCCGGCGGCGCTGGCGGCGCGCCGGGCTCTGGCTGCCGCCGGCATCCGCCTCACCGTGGCGCGTTCCCCCGCGCACCTGGCCACCCTCCTCGGCCGGGAACTCCTCGATGCGGTCTTGATCGGCCTGGAAGCGGCCCGCGGCCCGGCGCTCGAGGCGCTTCGTGCCGACTACCCCGCCATCCCCCTGCTGCTCTTTGCCCCGGTTCGCGCCGAGGATGCCGGCGTCCTGCTCCGGGCGGCCAGGGAGCGGGTGGCGGGGCTGGCGGTCGAGGGGCTCGACGAACCGGTCCTGGCGGGGCTCATCCATCGGTATGGCGTCGCGGCGCGCCGGCGCGAGGCCCTGCTGCCGCTGGCCCCGGCGCTCGGTCTGACGGACCCGCTCCAGCTCCGGGCGTGGGGGTTGGTCGTCAGCGAGGCGCCACTGGGGCTCGACACCGCCGCCTTGGCGAAGCGGCTCCGGGTGGCCCGGGAGACCCTTTCGCGCCGCTTCGCGGCGGGGGGGGCCCCGTCGCTCAAGCAGGCGATCGATGGCGTTCGGCTGATCGCCGCATCGCAGCTCCTGGGCAACCCCGCCTACCGGGTGGACGACGTGGCCCGGTTGCTCGGGTTCACCTCCTCCTCGTTGCTCCACCGGACCGCCCGACGGGCCTTCGGAGTGCCGCTGCGCGAGGTGGCCCATCTGGACGGGATGCCGCTTGCGGAGCGGCTCCGCGGGGCGCCGACGGGGTGGCGGTGAGTCCCGAATTCGCGACTCGGCTTCCCTTGTCCGATTGGTCTTTGTGACTATTTTCACAAGCTGTCTTCGGGACCCTGTATTTCCACCTCTTTGCGACTGAGTGCCATGGCCACGGATTCGATGCTGCGCCCCGGCGAGCTGAAGGACATTCTTCTCAAGGAGATCGAGGCGGCTGACCTCGGCTCCATGGACGTCAACGACGTCGGCACCGTCCTCGAAGTGAAGGACGGGGTCGCGCTGATCTACGGGCTGCGCCGCGCGATCGCGGGCGAGATGCTCGAGTTCACGGCGCGCGAGACGGGCGAGACGATCACCGGCCTCGTGCTGAACCTGGAGCAGGACTCGGTGGGCGCCGCGATCATGGGCGACTACCTCAAGCTCAAGGAAGGCGACGAGGTCCGCTGCACCGGCCGCCTCCTCGAGGTGCAGACCGGCCCCGCGATCCTCGGTCGCGTCGTCGACGGCCTCGGTCGCCCGGTGGACGGACTCGGCGCGATCGAGACGATCAATGCGCGGCCCGTCGAGATGATCGCTCCAGGCATCATCGTCCGTCAGCCGGTCACCGAGCCGATGCAGACGGGCATCAAGGCGATCGACGCGATGATTCCGATCGGCCGCGGCCAGCGCGAGCTGATCATTGGCGACCGCGGCACCGGCAAGACCGCCATCGCGATCGACACGATCATCAACCAGAAGGGCACCGGCGTCGTCTGCGTCTACGTCGCCATCGGGCAGAAGCGCTCGACGGTCGCGACGGTCGTGGAGAAGCTGAAGGAAGCCGGCGCGATGGAGTACACCGTCGTCGTCGTCGCCTCGGCCTCGGACCCGGCGCCGCTGCAGTTTATCGCCCCATACGTCGGCTGCGCGATCGCCGAGTACTTCATGTACGAAGAGGGGAAGGCCACGCTCTGCGTGTATGACGACCTCTCGAAGCAGGCCGCCGCGTACCGGCAGATGTCGCTGATCCTGCGCCGCCCGCCGGGCCGCGAAGCGTATCCGGGCGACATCTTCTATCTCCACTCGCGCCTGCTCGAGCGCGCCGCGAAGATCAGCGTCGATCCGGAGCTGACCAAGAACGACCCGCGCATCAAGGTGCCGGGCGGCTCGCTCACGGCACTGCCGATCATCGAGACGCAGGCCGGCGACGTGTCGGCCTACATCCCGACCAACGTGATCTCGATCACGGACGGGCAGATCTTCCTGCAGACCGACCTCTTCTACGCCAACGTCCGTCCGGCCGTCGACGTCGGCATCTCGGTCTCCCGCGTCGGTGGCAACGCGCAGATCAAGGCGATGAAGCAGGTCGCCGGTCCGCTCCGCCTCTCGCTGGCGCAGTATCGTGAACTCGAGGCGTTCGCGCAGTTCGGCTCCGACCTCGACGCGGCGACGCAGCGTCAGTTGGCGCGCGGCGCCCGCATGGTGGAGATCCTCAAGCAGCCGCAGTACGCGCCGGTCCCGGTCGAAGAGCAGATCGTGGCGCTCTACGCGGTGACCAACGGCTTCCTCGACGAGATCGACGTCAAGTCGATCCGGAAGTGGGAAGCGGACTTCCTGGCCTGGGCGCGCGTGTCGCGGCCGCAGGTGCTCCAGCTGGTGCGCGAGAAGAAGGCGCTGACCGAAGAGGTCACCGGCGAACTCCGCTCGGCGATCGAGGCGTTCACCCCGATGTTCGCCAAGGCCTGAGATGGCGACCAATCGCGCGCTCAAGGGGCGGATCCGCTCCGTCACCAACACGCGGAAGATCACGCGGACGATGGAGCTCGTCTCCACGTCGAAGCTGAAGCGCGCCCAGGACCGCGTGGTGGCGGCCCGGCCGTACGCCGAGGCGCTGCGCCAGGTGATCGCCGACCTGGTCACGCCGGAGCTCGCCGAGCGCTTCCCGCTGCTCCGCACGCCGCAGGCACCGTCGAAGGGCGGGCCGGCGCGCGCGGTGATCATCCTGGTCACGTCGAACCGCGGCCTCGCGGGCGGCTTCAACGCCAACCTGATCAAGGAAGCCCGCCGGCGGATCGACGCGCTCGAGGCCGAGGGGTATCAGGTCGAACTCGTCGGCGTCGGCAAGAAGGGGATCGGATTCTTCCGCTACCTGGGCCGCAGCTTCCGCAGCGAGCGGATCGACATCGGCGATCGCCCGACCACCGAGCATGCCGTCTCGCTGGTACAGGACCTGATGGATGGTTTTGCCGACGGCTCCATCGGCGTGGTCGAGCTGGTGCAGTCGCGCTTCATCTCGGTGCTGAATTCGCCGCCGGCCGCCATTCGCATCCTGCCGATCACGCCGCCGGAACAGCAGGCGAGCGGCGTCCGGCCCGACTACATCCTCGCGCCGGATCCCGAGACGCTGCTGGAGCAGGTGCTCCCGCTCTACGTCCGGAACATGATGTACCGCGGCCTGGTCGAGACGGTCGCCGCCGAGCACGCCGCACGCCGCACGGCGATGAAGAACGCCACCGACAACGCCGGTGACCTGATCGACGCGCTGAAGCGGACCTACAACCGGCAGCGCCAGGCGCAGATCACGCAGGAAATCGCCGAGCTGGTGGGTGGGGCAGCGGCGCTGTAGTTCGAGAAGCGAGAAGCGAGAAGGGAGAAGCGAGGTCGGTGTGTCCGGGCGATTGGTGGAGAATGGGGCGATGCCCCGCTTCTCGCTTCTCGCTTCTCGCTTCTCGAGCCGACTAACTGAAGACCCAGGGATGACACGATCATGACCGCTACCGCCACGACGCCGACCACCGGCACCATCGTCCAGATCATCGGGCCGGTGCTCGACATCGAATTTCCGCCGGAGCAGCTGCCGGAGATCTACAACGCGCTGACCGTCGAGGATTCGAGCGGGCCGGTGCCGGTGCGACTGACGGCCGAGGTGCAGCAGCACATCGGCCGCAATCAGGTGCGCGCGGTGGCGATGAGCTCGACCGACGGCGTGACGCGCGGCATGATCGCGGTCGACACCGGGTCGGCCGTGACGGTCCCGGTCGGCGACGCGGCCCTCGGCCGCATCCTGAACGTGCTGGGCGAACCGGTGGACGGCGGCGAGCCGATCCCCGCGTCGGTCGAGCGCTGGGCCATCCACCGCCCGTCGCCGGCGTTCACGGCGCTGGAGCCGAAGACCGAGATCCTCGAGACCGGCATCAAGGTCATCGACCTGATCGCCCCGTTCGTGAAGGGCGGCAAGATCGGCCTCTTCGGCGGCGCCGGCGTCGGCAAGACCGTCGTCATTCAGGAGCTCATCAACAACGTCCAGAAGGGACACGGCGGCAAGTCGGTCTTCTGCGGCGTCGGCGAGCGCACCCGCGAAGGGAACGACCTCTACCTCGAATTCAAGGAAGCGGGCATCCTCGGCTCGGTGGCGCTGATGTACGGGCAGATGAACGAGCCGCCGGGCGCGCGTCTCCGCGTCGGCCTCTCGGGCCTCACGATCGCCGAGTACTTCCGCGACGTCGAAGGCCAGGACGTGCTGCTCTTCGTCGACAACATCTTCCGCTTCACGCAGGCCGGCGCCGAAGTCTCGGCGCTGCTCGGCCGGATGCCGTCGGCCGCCGGCTACCAGCCGACGCTGGCCACGGAAATGGGCGACCTGCAGGAGCGGATCACCTCGACCCGCAACGGGTCGATCACCTCGGTGCAGGCGATCTACGTGCCGGCCGACGACCTCACCGACCCGGCGCCGGCGACCGCCTTTGCCCACCTCGACGCGACGGTCGTGCTCTCGCGCGCCATCTCCGAGCTCGGCATCTATCCGGCCGTCGACCCGCTCGACTCGACCTCGCGGATCCTCGCGCCACAGTTCATCGGCGAGCGCCACTACAACGTCGCGATCGGCCTGCAGCGCACCTTGCAGCGCTACAAGGCGCTCCAGGACATCATCGCGATTCTCGGCATGGACGAGCTCTCGGAAGAGGACAAGCTGATCGTCGGCCGCGCCCGCCGGCTCCAGCGCTTCCTGTCGCAGCCGTTCGCCGTCGCCGAGCAGTTCACCGGCCTCCCGGGCAAGTACGTCAAGCTGGAGGAGACGGTCGCCTCGTTCGAGCGCGTCCTCTCCGGCGAATTCGACCAGCTCCCCGAGCAGGCGTTCTACATGCAGGGCGGCATTGACGACGTGATCGCCAAGGCCAAGGAGCTGCAGGGCTGATGCGCGTCACCGTCATCTCCCCCGAGCGCGCGGTCTTCGACGGACAGGCCGAGGCGGTCAGTGCCACGGCCTACGACGGCGAGATCGGCATCCTGCCGAATCACGCCCCGCTGATGACCGTGCTCGGGACCGGCCCCCTCCGCATCCGCACCGCGGCCGGGGCCCGGACCTTCCATGTGCAAGGCGGCTTCCTGCAGGTCGTCTCCAACACCGTCCGCATTCTCGCGGAACAGATCTCAGGAGATGCCGATGCGTAACACCACCCTGTTGGCCCTTGCCTCGCTCGCTTCGGCGCCGTTCGCGGCGCCGTCCGTGCTTTCAGCACAGTCCACTGGCACGCCGGTCTATGCGGCCCCCTATCGCGCCTTCGGTCAGAGCGAAATCGGGCTGTCGCTCTCCGATCCGGGCAGCGGCTTCGCGCTCGAAGGCTCGTACCGCACTGCCTTCAACCGGACCGTCGATATCGGCTTCCGGGCCGGCCTGGCCGACGGCGGCCACGGTGCGAAGAGTGCGTTGCTGGTCGGCGCCGACGTGCGCGGGCGGGTGCTCGACCACAACGAGTCCTTTCCGCTCGACGGATCGTTCACGGCTGGCATCGGCCTCGCCTCGGGCGATGGGTACACCGTGGGCTACCTGCCGATCGGCTTCACGATGGGGCGCCGCGTCATGATCGAGGGTTCTTCGGCGTCGTTCGTGCCGTACATCCATCCCGTGCTGACGCCGATCTTCGGCGACGGCAGCGGGACCGATTTCTCGATCGGCTTCGGCCTCGATGCCAAGCTGAACAATCGCCTCGACCTCCGCTTCTCGGCGGCACTGGGTGATCGGGACGGCATCGCCTTCACCGTCGCCTGGGTGCGCTGATCCTCTCCCTCGTCGCCCTGCGGAGTCGCCCCATGCGGTCCATGCTCACGTTCGCCCTGCTGGCCACCCTCGCCGCCGCCCCTGCCGCGGCGCAGGTGCGCGGACTGCCAGTGGTCAACAACGGTGTCCCGACCGGGATCGGTCTCGCCGCAGATCTCGGATTCGCGAACCAGGACTTCGGCAAGGCGACCACCTTCGGGGTGTCGGCCGCCGTGGGCCTCGGCTTCGTCGGCGTCGGCGCCGCGGTGTCACGGACTGAGCCGAGCAACGGCCCCTCCGGCTATTCGCAGGCGGTCTCCGCGTCGCTGAACATTCTCGGCGGGCCGCTGGTGCCGATCCGGGTGACGGTGCTCGGCGGCATCGGGCAGTGGAAGGCGGGGTCGGAGACGGTGCGCCACATCCCGGTTTCGCTCGGGCTGTCGGCGACGATTCCGATTCCGGCGCTGTCGATCAAACCCTGGATTGCACCACGCGTTGATCGGGTGTCGATCACCAACGGCGACAGCGAGAATCGTTTCGGGATTGCTGGCGGCATCGAGTTCGCCATGCTCAATGGACTCTCGCTGCGCGCGTCGTACGATCGGCTCTTCGTCAGCAATCTCAAGCCGGGCATCTTCTCGATCGGCGTGGGCTTCGCCCCATGAGCTGAGGCGCGTGGCTCAGCCGAGCAATCGCACCAGCATTGCCGCACTCCGTTCCGCCGCGCCGCGCTCCCCGTCGAGCGCGGCGCGGTTGCGTCGGCCCGCCGCGGCCGTCGCGTCGGGGTGATCGAGCATTTCCTCCCAGAGCAACCGCAGCGCGTCGATCGGCGATTCCCGCGGCAACACGTCGATGCGCCCCGCCGCGCGGAGGAGCTCGACATCGTGCGAGCCGCGGTCGTGTGGCCCGATGATGATCGGACGCCCCCAGGCGGCCGGCTCGAGCACTGAGTGGATCCCTTGGTCGCCGAACCCACCTCCCACGTAGGCCATCCCGCCGTTGGCGTAGAGCCGCGCGAGGATCCCGACCCGGTCCCCGACCACGATTGCCGGCCGGCTGTCGGGTGTCAGGGCCGCCAGCCGCACCGGCGCATGCAGCCCGAGTCGCGCGGCATCGCTGTTGACGCGGTCCAGATGCTCCGCTGTCGGCTCGTGCGGGACGAGCAGCAAGCGGGCCCCCGGGTGGCGCGTGCGCAGTTGCGCGAATGCCGGGAGAATGACGGCCTCGTCTGCCGGCCAGGTGCTGCCCGCGACCAGTGTCTCGGCGGGGTCGGCCAGGGTGAGCAGCGCGTCGTTGGGGTCGACGGACGCGACCACCTCGAGGACCGAATCGATTCGCGGGTCGCCCGAGATTTCGATCCGCTCGGGGCGAGCGCCCAGTGCCGCCATGCGTGTGGCATCGGCGTCGCTGATTGCGCCGACCGCATCGAGCACGCGATAACCACTCCGCGTGAGGGCCACCGCCGGCCAACGAAGGCGGCCGCTCACGGGTGACACCGTCGCCGCCACCATCGCCACGCGCACGCCGCGCGCCGACGCCTGCGTGGCGAGTTCCGGCCAGAGATCGAGCTTGGTGAACACCAGCATGTCGGGGCGGAGGGCATCGAGGGAGGCGGCGACGTCGCGGGCAGTGTCGTACGGCAGGTAACTGACGCCGTCGACGGCGAGCGACGCGGCAAAGCGCTCGGCCGACGGCGAAAAATGCGTGTAGAGGAGCTGGAGATCGGGTCGTTGGGCGCGCAGGGCCTCGAAGACCGCCTTGGCCTGCAGTCCCTCCCCGACGGAGGGGGCATGGAACCAGGCCAGCGGGCGGGCCGGATCGCGGTGCTGGCGCGCCCAGGCCGCCAGCGTCGCGGGAGCGGCGCGCCGTGCGGCGTGCGCGCGCCGCTGTCGGTCGTCGCGCAGGAGCCACGGCACGATCGGCACGCCGGCGCGGACCAGGGCGCGGTAGGCTGGGGAGATGGTCGCCACGGCGGAACGATGCTGGGGGAGGGTGGCCGGGGCAAGCGCTGTGGGCTGTTTCGCCCCTGAAACACCCCCGGCGCCTCCCAGTGTAGCTTCAATCATGGCTGCCTCGCGCTACGTCACCGAAAGTCGCGCCCCGCGGTACTCGCTCCTCTTCGCGCTGCCGCTGTTGCTGGCGTACGAGGGGCTCGCCTGGTTCCTGAGCGACCCCACTGCCGGCGGGGTCCGCAACGGCGCCGACGTCATCCTCAAGGGGCTCTTCGCCGCGGTGGGTGGTGCCCGCGGGGTGCTCGCTTTCGAAGTGGGCCTCAGCGCCGTCGTCATCTGGCTGATCGCCCGAGACTGGCGCCGTCACCCGGGGCCCCTTCGGGTGTCGGTCTTTGGCGGGATGCTGCTCGAATCCTCGGTCCTCGCCGTGCTCGTCGGCCTCATCGTCGGCCGGGCGACGAATTCGCTGCTCCATATCCTCGCGATTGGCCAGGCAGGAGCGACGATCGACCTGCCGACGCAGTTGATGATTTCGCTGGGCGCGGGGATCTACGAGGAGCTGCTCTTCCGAGTCGTGCTGGTGGGGAGTCTGGCCTGGGCGGGGACGCGTCTCTTCGGCTGGGCCCCGCGCACCGCGGGGATCGTGGCGGCGGTGACGGGGGCCCTGCTCTTTTCGGCCTTTCACTACATCGGCGCCTACGGCGATCCGCTCGAATTGCCGTCGTTCCTCTTCCGCTTCCTCGCCGGGCTGGTCTTCAGCGGCGTCTACCTGTTGCGCGGCTTCGGGATCGCCGCGTGGACCCACGCGCTCTACGACGTCTTCGTCACCCTCGGCTGACGCAGCATGCGAGGACTACTTGCCGGCCTTCGCCGGCTTGGCCGTCTTGGCGGCCACGACGCTGTCGAGGACGTGCCGGAAGGCCTCGATCGGGTGCGCCCCTTCCATGATGCCGCCTTCGATGAAGAAGGTCGGCGTGCTCTTGGCGCCCGCGCGAATGGCGCCGGCCGCGTCGCTGCGCACAATCCGGGCGGCGTCGGGGCTGGCCAGGCAGGCGTTCAGCGGCGCGCGCTGCATGCCAAGTCCGCCGGCGAGCGAGAGAAAGAAGGCGGCGGGATCGGTGAGCTTCTCCCACTTCTCCTGCTGGGCATAGAGCGCATCGTGGGTCGGCCAGAACTTTCCCTGCTTCATGGCGCAGGTGGCGAAGATCGCGGCGGATGCGGCGTTCTGGTGGATTTGCGTCAGCGGGAGGTGGACGAAGACCCAGCGCACCTTCCCGGTCTTGATGTACTCCTTCTCGATCGTCGGGAAGGTCTCGACCGCGAAGCGCCGGCAGAACGGGCACTGGAGGTCGGACATCTCGTAGACGGTCACCGGAGCGGTGGCCAACCCCTTGGCGCGCGGAGCGATCAGCGTGTCTCGCTGGGCCGAGGCGGCGGCCGGCGCGAACAGGAGCAGCAACGGAAGGAGACGACGCACCATGGAAGTTCCAGTCGAGTAGGGAAAGGCCGAGTATCTTTCGGCATGTGGCAGAAAGGTATCGGTGCGCTGGTGGCGCTCCAACTGGGGGTGTTGAGCGGGGCGGCGGCGCAGGGCGGGGTAGACTCGCTCTTTCCGGCCCGTCCGTCCGGCATGGTCACGGACGTCGCCCAGCTGCTCGATGCGGCCACGCTGGCCCGCGTCGAAGCGCGCCTGACGCTGCTCCGGCAGCAGACTGGTGCCGAGGTGGCGGTGGTCACGTTGCCGACGCTGGCGGGGCGCGAGCCAGCCGAGGTCGCGCTGGCGATCGGCCGGCTCTGGGGCGTCGGGGCCAAGGCGGCCGTCGGGGACCAACGCCGCAACGCCGGGGCGGTCTTCCTGCTGGTGCCGCGATCGGGCAACCAATCGGGCCAGGTGCGGCTCGAGGTCGGCAACGGCCTCGAGGGAATCATCACCGATGCGCGCACCGGACAGATCCTCGATGCGCTGATGCCGCAGCTCCGGGCTCAGGAGTACGGCGCGGCGATCGATGCGGGCACCGTGGCCATCGCCGACCTGGTGGCGCGCTCGATGGGCGTCAGCGATACCTCGCTGGTGCAGCAACGGGCGCCGCCGTCGCGGCGCGGCTTCCCCCGCGGCCTGTTGACGCTGATCATCATCGTCATCTGGCTGATCATCAACACGCGGGGTGGCGGGCGCGGCGGACGCCGCGGGCGTGGCGGACTCGGACCGTTCATCATCGGCGGGGGTGGCTTCGGTGGGGGCGGCTTCGGCGGCGGGGGCTTTGGTGGTGGCGGATTTGGCGGTTTCGGGGGTGGCGGCGGTTTCAGCGGCGGTGGCGGAGGGAGGAGCTTCTGATGGATCGTGCCCAACTTGATGGGGATCTCGCGCGGCTGGTGACGCGCCTGCAGGCGGCCGATGCACCGACCGGCAGCGCGCTGCTGTACGGTTCGGCGGTGCGCGGCGACTGGATCGCCTCGCGCTCCGACGTGAACCTGCTGCTGGTGATGGATGATGCGTCGCCAACCGGTCTGCGTCGACTCACCACGGCGGTATCCGAATGGCACCGCGCGGGCCACACGGCGCCGCTGATCATCGGTCGGGAGGAGTGGCAGCGATCGGCCGACGTCTTTCCGATCGAGATGACCGACATGCAGCTCGCGTATCGGATGCTCTACGGCAGCGACCCGCTCGCCAGCGTGCGCGTCGCGCCCTCGGATCTGCGCCGCGCGCTCGAGTCGGAGCTGCGCGGGAAGCTGGTACGACTGCGCCAGGCCTACGTCCGTTTCGGCGAGTCGATGGTCACCCTCGGTGGGTTCGCCACCGCCTCCGTCGGCCAGCTGCTGGTGCTGTTCCGCTGCACCGGCGTGCTCCTCGGCCGCCCGGCGAGCGCGACCGCTGCCGAAACCGTGGCCCAGCTCGCCGACGTACTGGGCGAGGACGCGGCCGTGGTGTCGGAGATCGCGGGCCAGCGGGCCAAGCCCGAGTGGCACTGCCCACCCGCCACGTTCGCCCGGTATCTTGAAGCGGTACGCCGGGCAGTTGAGTTCATGGACCACTACCCACAGGGAGATGCCTGATGCGTCGGATGCTTCGTACTGCCTCGCTCCTCGTTGCCGTGACGGTGCTTGCCAGCGGCTGCGGGTACAACACGCTGCAGGGTCTCGATGAGCAGGTGAACAAGGCGAAGGGACAGATCGAGGTGCAGCTGCAGCGCCGCGCCGACCTGATCCCGAATCTGGTCGCCACGGTCAAGGGCGTCGCCGCCCAGGAGACCACCGTCTTCATCGCCGTCGCCGAGGCGCGCGCCAAGTTGTCCGGCGCGGTGCAGGGTGGCAACGTCCAGGAGATGGCCAACGCCAACGCCGCGATGCAGGCGCCGCTGGGCCGCCTGATCGCGATCGCCGAGGCTTACCCCGACCTGAAGAGCAGCGAGAACTTCAGGCAGCTGCAGGATCAGCTCGAGGGGACGGAGAATCGGGTCGCCGTGGCGCGGACCGACTACAACACGGCCGTGGAGCAGTTCAACACCACGACGCGGAAGTTTCCGACCAACCTGACGGCGAAGATGTTCGGGCTGGGGAAGGCGAGGGAGTACTTCGAGGTCACGACGCCGGGCGCGAAGGACGCGCCGGCGGTGAAGTTCTGAAGGGTCATAGGTCATAGGTCGTAAGTCATAGGTCTTACGACTTACGACTTACGACCTTCGACGCCCACCCTACACCGATCTCGGAAAGAGATTCTCCGGCTTTCGCACCGACGCCCCGCCCAACGCGGGGCGTTTGGCGTTCTCCCAGGCGGCCTCGGGCGTGCCGTCCTGGCCGAGCGCGGTCCAGAGGGTGCTTGCTTTCTCCGGCATGAAGGGGAACAGCATCACGCAGAGACGATAGAGACAGGACACGAGTTCAGAGAGGACCGCATCGAGCTCGGCGTCCTTCCCCTCCTTGGCGAGTGTCCATGGTGCGTGGACGACGATGTATCGGTTGCCTTCGCTCACCAGATCGTTGATTGCTTCCGCTGCGCTCTTGAGCCCCTGCGCCTTCATCGCCGTCTCATAGCGCTCGAGTGCTGCTCTGCCGGCCTCCGCGAGAGATGCTGGCTCCGCCGCCGGGACGACGCCACCCCGGTACTTCTCGACCATCGCCAGCACCCGTGACGCGAGGTTGCCGAGGCCGTTGGCGAGTTCGCTCTCGTAGACGGCATCGAATCGCTCGAAGGTGAAGTCGCCGTCGTTCTCGAAGCCGACCTCGCGCAGCAGGAACCAGCGCAGCGCGTCGGCGCCATGGCGCTCAGCGGCCTCGGCGATCGTCACCGATGCCCCCTCCGACTTGCTCACCTTGGCACCGCCCCACTGCACGTAGCCGTGGGCCCAGATCGCCTTCGGCAGCGGCAGCTCGGCGGCGAGCAGCATCGCCGGCCAGATGATGCAGTGGAAGCGGGTGATCCCCTTGCCGACGACGTGCAGGTCGGCCGGCCACACCGCGTCCCAGCCCGGCTGGGGATAGCCGGTGGCACTGAGATAGTTGATCAGCGCGTCGAACCAGACGTACACCGTCTCGTCATCGGTCCCGGGGAAGGGAATGCCCCACGGCAAGCGGGCGCGCGAGATCGAGATGTCCTGCAACCCCTCGCGGAGCGTGCTGAGGATTTCGTTTCGCCGGATCTGCGGCTCGACCCGGAAGGCGTCGTTCGCCTCGACCAGTGCGAGGACGCGGTCACGGTAGGCGGAGAGCCGGAAGAAGGTGTTCTTCTCCTTGGTGCGCACCAGCTCGCGCGACGGATGCTCGGGACAGCGGCCGTCGACGAGTTGCCCTTCCTGCTTGAACTCCTCGCAGCCGACGCAGTAGAGCCCCTCGTATTCGCCGACGAAGAGATCCTCCGGATGGCGCTCACGGATCCGTTCCAGGAGCGCCTGCACACCGACGGCGTGGCGCGGATCGGTGGTGCGCATCCAGTCGTCGTGGGCGCAGTGGAGGCTCCGCCAGGTCTGCTCGAACTGCGCCGAGATGCCATCGACCCACGCCTGCGGCGAGAGCCCTGCCGCCTGCGCCGACTGGAAGACCTTCTGGCCGTGTTCGTCCATCCCCATCAGGAAGCGGACCGGCGTGCCCTGCAGGCGGTGCCAGCGCGCGATGGCGTCGGCGCCGATTTTCTCGAGCGCGTGGCCGAGATGGGGATCGCCGTTGGCGTAGTCGATGGCGGTGGTGATGTACCAGGGCTTCACGCCGAGCTCTCGTCGGGGGGGCCGCCGCGTTGCGGGCGGCGCGGGGCGCCGGGGGGACGGCGCGCGGGCGCTGCCGACGTGTCTGGTGCCGGAGTGGTGGGTGTCGCCGCAGGCGGCGCTTCGGGCGCCTGCTCGACTTCATCGCGCAGTTCCAGCAACCCGATCACGCGGGGGCCGTGCTCGTCGCTCCGCAGGAAGACGCGTTCGCGCAGGATGTCGACCGCCACGACCTTCTCCGCGCCGCGGAGCGTCTGGATTACCTTCCCCTCCTTAGGGAAGCGCTTCCGGGCGGTGAGATAGAACTCGTGCTCGTACTTCAGGCAGCAGAGCAGGCGGCCGCAGCCGCCGGAAATCTGCGCGGGATTGAGCGAGAGCCGCTGGTCCTTCGCGAGCGCGAGATTGACCGGCCCGGGCTCGGTGAGCCAGGTGCTGCAGCAGAGCTCGCGGCCACAGCGACCGACGCCGCCGAGCCGCGCCGCTTCTTCGCGCACGCCAATTTGCCGCAGGTCGATCCGGGTGCGGAAGGTGGTGGCGAGCTCACGGACCAGGGTGCGGAAGTCCACGCGCTTGTCTGCGGTGAAGTACACCGTCAACCGGTTGCGATCCCATTGCCATTCGGTGTCGGAGATCCGCATCGGGAGGTTGTGCGCCGCAACCCGCGCCACGACCGTGCGCCGGGCCTCTTCCTCTCCGCGGCGCAGCTCTTCGTGCTGTTGGACATCGCTGGGGGAGGCTCGACGGACCACGGCCTCGCGCGTCCCCGGCGCGGTCGCCACGGGCTGGGGCGCGGCGTCGCTCGGTGCGGCGCTCGCGTCGGCGGCGGGTGTGTCCGTGCCACAGCTGGTGCAGCCGCCGCACTTGGCGAGCGCCGCCGCCCCGACCGTATTGACGCGGCCAAGGTCAAAGCCACGCTCCACCGCGACGACGACCGGTTCGTTGAGCCGCAGCGGCGCGGCATCATCGGACCAGTCGTAGAAATCGCGGCGATTTCCCTTGAAACGAACTTCGACGGTTTGCGGCATCAGGCGTCTGCGTACGCGCCCATCGCCGCGAACTTGTCGTGGCGACGCTTGATCAGCTTGTCGGCCTTCACCTTGCGCAGCTCGCCCATCTGGCGAATCAACGACGCCCGCAGTGACTCTCCGGCCTCTTCGGGGTCGAAGTGCGCCCCACCGACCGGCTCCGGGATGATCTCGTCCACCAGGCCGAGGCGGAGGAGGTCGTCGGACGTGATCTTCAGCGCCTCGGCGGCGCGCTCACGCTGCGACGCGTCCTTCCAGAGAATCGCGGCACAGCCCTCGGGCGAGATCACCGAGTAGACCGAGTTCTCGAACATCAGGATCCGGTCCGCCACGCCGAGGGCCAGCGCGCCGCCCGAGCCGCCCTCGCCGATGACGACCGAGATGATCGGCGTGGGCAGGATCGACATCTCGAGGATGTTGCGCGCCAGCGCCTCCGACTGCCCCCGCTCTTCCGCGCCCAGGCCCGGGTAGGCTCCCGGCGTGTCGATCAGCGTGATCACCGGCGCATGGAAGCGGGCGGCGAGCTGCATCAGCCGCAATGCCTTCCGATACCCCTCGGGGTGCGGCATGCCGAAGTTGCGCTTGATGTTCTCCTTGGTGTCGCGGCCCTTCTGATGCCCGATCACCATCACCGATTGCCCGGCCAGGCGCGCCCATCCGCCGACGATCGCCGGATCGTCGCGGAAGAGTCGGTCACCGTGCAGCTCGATGAAGTCGGTGAAGATCGACGACAGATAGTCGAGCGTGTAGGGTCGGCGGGCGTGGCGCGCCACCAGGACACGCTGCATCGGCGTCAGGCCGGCGTAGATCTCGGCGCGCTTGGCGTCGAGCTTCTCTTCGAGCGTCGACAGTTCGCCGAGCACGTCGATTTCACGCTCGCTGCCGACGCGCTTGAGCTCATCGATCTGCTTCTCGAGTTCGGCGAGGGGCTTCTCGAACTCGAGGGTATAGCTGGTCGCCATCCTGCATTACCCCGCGCGGATGAAGGAGACGGCGTCGCCGCCAAAGAGGTCCCGCAGGTCGCGGAGGGTTTCCTCGCGCGGTTCCACCCGCAGGCGCCGGGAGCGGAGGCGCGCGGCCGTGCCGTTCCCGTCGGACCATTGAATATAGAGCGGCGCGGGCCCGGGGTGGGCCATGCAGATCCTGGCCAGCGTCCGGATCGACTCCGGGGCAGGGGCGTCGGGAGCCGCCCACTGGATCGCGATCCCCAGCAGGCCCGCGCTCTCGAGCTCTGCCAGCGGCCGGGCGCCCTCCACAATGAACGGGACCTGGTCCTCGCCGCGATCCCGGGCAGAGTACCCGCCGCTCAGCAGCATCGCCTCGTCCACCCGAATGACCTGGTTGAGCTTGGCCCACGCCTCGGGGAAGACGATCGCCTCGGCGGTGCCGTGGAAGTCCTCGACCGTCACCCTCGCGTATTCCTTCCCGGTCTTCTTGGAGATCTGCCGCTTCACCGCCGTCAGCACCCCCGCGACCGCGACCTGGTGCTCGCTCCAGCTCCCCATCGTCGCGGTGGTCCGCGTCCCGAAGAGCTCGACCAGGGGGCGGTACCGCTCGAGCGGGTGGCCGGAGATGAAGAAGCCGAGGATCTCTTTCTCCTTCGCGAGGCGGTCGGCCTCGGTCCACGTTGGAATGTCGGGGAGCGTCGGCTCGACCGGCGTCGTCTTGACCACTTCGCCGAAGAGCGACTCCTGGCCTGCCTCGAGTTCCTGCGCCAGCAGCTGCGCCTCGCCCATGGCCTGGTCGATGGCCGCGACGAGCTGTGCGCGGTGGCCGCCCAGCGAGTCGGCGGCGCCGGCGCCGATCAGCGACTCGAACACCCGCTTGTTGCAGAGCCGGGCGTCGATCCGCCGCGCGAAGTCGGCGAGCGAGCGGAACGGACCGTCCTCGCGCGCCGCGATGATCGACTCGATCGCCCCGGCACCGACGTTGCGGACGGCGCCGAGGCCGAAGCGGATGCGTCGATCGCCGACCACCGTGAACTTGAATCCTGACTCGTGCACGTCCGGCGGCAGCACCTCGAGACCGAGCTCACGCGCCTCGTTGATGTACTGCACGACCTTGTCGGTGCTGCCGATTTCGCTCGACAGCAGCGCCGCCATGAACTCGGCCGGATGGTGCGTCTTGAGCCACGCGGTCTGGTAGGAGAGGACCGAGTAGGCGACCGAGTGCGACTTGTTGAAGCCGTAGCGGCCGAAGGTCTCGATCTGGGCCGCGAGTTCGTCGAGCAGGCCGCGTTCGTGCCCGAGCGCCGTGCCGCGGGTGATGAACTTCCCCAGCTCCTTCTTGATCAGCTCCGCGTCCTTCTTGCCGACTGCCTTCCGGAGCACGTCGGCTTCGGCCAGCGTGAAGCCCGCGATCACGTTGGCGATCCGCATCACCTGTTCCTGGTAGGTGATGACGCCGTAGGTCGGCTCGAGCACCTCGACCAGCGAGGGATGCGGATAGGTGACCGGCTCGTGTCCGAGCTTCCGCTTGATGAAGACGGTGTGCATGCCGGCGTCGAGCGGACCGGGGCGGAGCAGCGCGTTCGAGGCGACGAGGTCGTCGAAGCGGTCGCATTTCATGCTGCGCAGCGTGTCGGTCGCCAGTGGCGATTCGAACTGGAAGACCCCGGCGGTGCGCCCCCGACGCAACAGCGCGTACACCTCGGGGTCGTCGTAGGGGAGCGCGTCGATGTCGAGCGGCAGTCCCGTCTTGGCGACGATCATCTGCACCGCGTCGTGGATCACCGTCAGCGTCTTGAGGCCGAGGATGTCCATCTTGAGCATCCCGACCTTCTCCAGCGCGCCCATTTCGTACTGGCAAATGATCGAGTCTTCGCCATTCGCCGAGGCGCCCGCGCCCTTCGTCGGTGAGGTGCAGACCGGCACGTAGTCCGAGAGCGGACCCGGGGCGATCACGACGCCGGCGGCGTGCACCGAGGCGTGGCGCGACAACCCCTCGATCCGCGACGCGTAGCTGAAGACGCGACGATACGCCTCGTTCTCCTTGAGCATCGCCTTCAGCTCGTCGACTTTCTCACCCGCTTCCGCCACCGTCATCGAGAACGCCGGACCCGACGGGATCAGCTTCGTGAGCTTGTCGGCCTCGCCCGGCGGGATCTTCAGCGTGCGCGCCACATCCTTGACCGCCGCGCGCGCCTTCATCGTTCCGAAGGTGATGATCTGCCCCACCGAGTCGCGGCCGTAGCGCTCGCGGACGTACTCGATCACCTCACCGCGCCGCTCGAAACAGAAGTCAACGTCGATGTCGGGCATCGAGACGCGTTCCGGATTCAGGAAGCGCTCGAAGAGGAGGTCGAAGCGGAGCGGGTCGACGTTGGTGATGCCGAGGCCATACGCCACGATCGAGCCCGCCGCCGAACCGCGGCCCGGACCGACCGGAATCCCGCGCGCCCGGGCGGCGTTGATGAAATCCTGGGTGATCAGGAAGTAGCCGGCGTAGCCTGCCGTGTTGATCACGCCGAGCTCGAAGTCGAGCCGCTGCTGCACCGCCTCGGGGAGCGGCGTCTCGTAGCGCGCCTCGAGCCCCGTGGTCGCCAGCGTCGCGAGCAGGGTCTCGTCGGAGGTGATTCCCTCCGGCAGCGGATACTTCGGCACGAAGTAGCGCTTCTCGAAGTCGAACTCGCAGAGGTTGGCCACCGCCTGCGTCCGCTCGATCGCGTCGAGCTGGTCGGGGAAGAGCGTCCGCATCTCGGCTTCGGTCTTGACGTACGACTCGCTGCCGGTGAAGCGGAAGCGCTTCGGGTCGTCGAGATCGGCGCCGGTGCCGATGGCCAGCAGGACGTCGTGCGCCTCGGCATCGTCGCGCGTCAAGTAATGCGCGTCGTTGGTGGCCACGACCGGCAGGCCGAGGTCCTTGCCGAGTGCGATCATCCCCTTGGCGACTTCGATCTCCTCGGGGATTCCGTGATCCTGGATCTCGAGGTAGAAGCCGTCCTTGCCGAACGTCTCTGCCATCCACACGGCCGATTCGCGCGCCTTGTCGTAGCGCCCTTGCCGCAGGTAGAGCGCGACCTCGCCGGAGAGGCACGCCGCGAGGCAGACGATCCCCTCGCGGTGCAGGGCAAGGACTTCCTTGTCGATGCGGGGGCGCCGGTAGAACCCCTCGGTGTAGCCGATCGACGAGAGCTTGATCAAGTTCTTGTAGCCGACCGCGTTCCGGGCCAGCAGCACGAGGTGCGAGTACTGCGCGGGGGCCCACGACTGCTTCTCGCGCGCCTGCCGTGGGCCGAAGGCGAGGTACGCCTCGAAGCCGAGGATCGGTCGGATCCCCTGCTTCTTCGCCTCGTCGTAGAAGCTCCACGCCGCGTGCAGGTTGCCGTGGTCGGTGACGGCGAGCGAATCCATCCCCAGCCGCTTGACGTGGCTCACCAGCTCGGGGATGCGATTCGCGCCGTCGAGCAGCGAATATTCGCTGTGGGTATGGAGGTGGACGAACGCCATCAGCGCACCCGCAGGCTGAGTTCGGCGAGTACCGTCTCGAACGCGACGCCACGTGCCTGCAGCAGCACCAGCAGGTGGAAGAGCAGGTCGGCCGCCTCGCTGGCGAGGCGCTCCTCGCTCTCGGCCAGCGCCGCAATCACCGTCTCGACTCCCTCTTCGCCGACCTTCTGGGCGATCTTCGGCAGGCCGCGTTCAAAGAGGGTGGCGGTGTACGATTCGGGTGGCAGGGTGGCCTGGCGATCGGCGATCATTCGAGCCAGGCGGGTCAACAGATGGCCGCCCTCATCATCGCCGTCGACCAGCTGCCCTTCCGGCGTGATGCGTCGGAAGAAGCAGGTGGGGCGATTGGTGTGGCAGGCCGGACCGGTCTGGGTCACGCGATAGAGGACCGCGTCGGCATCGCAATCCAGGCGAACCTCGGCGACCTGCTGGAGATGGCCCGACTGTTCTCCCTTCTTCCAGAGCGCCTGGCGCGAGCGACTCCAGTAGTGGGCATGCCCCGTCGCGAGCGTCGCCTCGAGGGCGGCGCGATCGGCCCAGGCGAGCATCAGGAGGTTGCCGTTGCGGGCATCCTGCGTCACCACGGGCACCAGGCCGGCGGCATCAAACCGGACGGCATCGAGGGCCGGAGCGTCTGTCACGCGGGAATCGTATCCCGGCGCTGCCCGATTGTCAAAAGTCATTGTCCTGCTTACGCTTAGGTCAGTTTTCCTGTGCCTCAGGAGCCAGCCGCGCATGCCCGCTTGCCGCACGATTCGGCCGTTTCTGCTCTGCCTGCTTGCCCTGGCGGCCTGTGGGGGGTCTGGCACCGGCCCCGGACCGGTCACCGTCACCTGCACGAGCCCCACGCCGGTCGTCCTCGAGCCGGGCTCGCAGCTCATCGTCGACGCCTCCCGAACCACGAATTGCCTCTCCCTCCCGGGCGGGGCGGAGGCGCGCGAATACCTGGTCGTTGCCTATTCCGGGGCCGGGACCGAGACCACCAGCGGCATTTCGGCCTCCTACGCGCTCGCGTCCGGGTCCGCGGCAGGGGCCAGCCTCTTGGCGGGTCCGCCCGCCCCCGTGGCCTCCTTTGGCGGGTCGAATCTGACCCCGGACGCCTTTCATCGCACGCTCCGACTCGCCGAGGCCCGGATTGCCGCCGACCCGGCCACCCACTTCCGGGAGGCCTGGAACGGTGCGCCTCCGCTCGCCGCCGTGCCGGTGGTCGGGGAGCGCGATTCCTTCAACGTCTGCCGAACCACGACCTGTGCGTCGTTCAACCGGATCGGGGCGACGGTGCGCTATGTCGGCCGCGAGGGCGCGATCTACACTGACGACGCCAACCCGGTGACCGCCGAGTCGCTGACCGATGGGGACCTGCAGCAGCTCGGCATGCTCTTCGACGACTACCTCCTGCCGATCGACACCGTCGCGTTCGGGCGTGCATCAGACATCAACAACGACCAACGCATCACGATCCTGATCACGGCCGGCGTGAACGACCTCACCACCGACTGCTCAAACGGCCGGATCATCGGTTACTTCTACGGCGCTGACCTGATCACCTCGCTCGCGGGCAGCAATCGGCGCGAGGTCTTCTACGCCTTCGCCCCGAAGGCTGCCACGACGAGCTGTCCGGCCGTCACCCGGAGCATCGCGCTGCGCGCCCTGCCCCCGGTGCTGATACACGAGATGCAGCACATGATCTCCTTCAACGAGCGCGTGCTGGTGCGGGGCGGCGATCAGGAAGACCTCTGGCTCAACGAGGGACTGTCGCATTTCGCCGAGGAGCTCGGCTATCGGGGTGTGCCGGATGCGCGCTGCCCGAACTCGGCCAGTTGTTTCGCGCAGTTCGCCTCGGGGGATATCGACAACGCCTACAGCTACCTGGTGAACCCCGAGGCCACCGCGCTGGTGACCCCGGGGAACAACAGCGGCCCGCTGGCCTATCGCGGGGCGGCGTGGCTCTTCGTGCGCTGGCTGGCCGATCATTTCAGCAGCGACACGCTGCTCGGTTCGCAGGTGACACGCGGGTTGGTGCAGTCGACGCGGTTCGGAGCGACGAACGTGAGCGGTGTCGCCGGAGTCGACTTCCCGACGCTGGTGGGGGAGTGGCAGATGGCGAACTACCTCGAGAATCTTCCGATCTTCGCGCAGGTCGGGCGGTTGCGGTACCGCAGCTGGAACTTCCGCTCGCTTTACCAGGCCAACTTCCCGACGCTCTATGCGAAGCCCTATCCGCTGACCCCCGACTCGACCGCGGGGAGCTACAGCCGGACAGGGACCTTGCGCGGCGGCAGCGGGCGTCACGTCCGCTACAAGCTGGCCGCCGGCGCATCGGGCGTCACGGTGCAACTCACGGGGAGCAGCGGCAGCGGGGCGCCTTCGAGCACCGTGGAACCGCGCTTCGCGGTGGTGCGCATCCGGTGACGCGGCCGGCGGTGCCGTTGCTGATGGCCCTGGTGCCCGCACTGGCCGTGGCGCAGCTGCCCCCGCGCCCCTCGCTCCCCGACCTGGCCGCGTCGGTGCGCGTCGCGGGGATGGCCGGCGCCGGCGTCGCGATGCCGGGCTATGCGGCGGGCGTGTTCGACAATCCGTCGAACATCGGGCCGATCAAGGTGCTCTCTCTCGAGGCCGCCTACGCCAAGCTGCCGGATCGCTCGACCTATGCGACTGGGGCGGCCGCCGTCCGGGCCGGCGACTTCAACCTGGGTGGCGGACTGCGCTACCTTCGCTACCAGGGCGATCGCCCGATCGTGGACAACCTCTCCTGGGTCGCGGCCGCTGTCTACCGCGTCAAGGGGGTCGCGCTCGGGACGTCGGCCAAGTACGTCTCGGTCGAGGACTCCGCCGGAACCATTTACCGGACGCTCACGTCGGATGCGGGTGTGACCCTCGCCTTCTTTGACATCGCCGCGCTGGCGATCTCGTTCCACAATCTCGGGCGCTACGCCCTCAGCGGCGAGCGCCTCGAACTCCCCGCGAGCACCCACCTCGGCTTCTCCATGAACCTGATCGACACCTATTCCAACGGCCGACTCCTGGCGACGATCGAGGGCGATTGGACTGATGGGGCTGCCCGACGAACCGTGTTGGGGCTCGAGGCCGGGGTGGTCGTTCGCGGCATCGGACTGATCGGCCGGATCGGAACCGGCGGCCAGCCCGCGGGGAGCGGAGTTGGCAAGACGTCGTACGGTGGATCGCTGGTCCTCTCACGTGCCCGCGTGGACTACGCCTATCAGCGGCGCAGTGCCATCGGGCGCAGCGTGCATCTGATCGGGGCGAGGTGGACCCCGTGAAGCGAAGGAGTCGACTCCGGATGGGACTGCTCATCAGCGCGGCCGTGTTGGTCTTCGGCTTCGGCACCGCCTACGTCGCCTCCGAGGAGGTGCGCTATCTCAGCCGCGCAGGGCTCGAGGAGAGTCGCATCCTGATGGCGCGGGTGCCGATCTTCAAGCTGGCCACGGACAAGACGGTGCCGGATTCGATGCGCCAAATGGCCGGACTCGTCCTCGAGGTGCGCAACTACGCGCGCGCACTCGGCCTGGATGCCAAGGAGACCTACACCACCTACGCCGATGTCGGTCGCGACACCCTGCTGCTGGTGCTGACCGCGTCGCCGAAGGATTGCCTCTGCCCGGTGACCTGGCGCTATCCCGTCGCGGGACGCGTCCCCTACAAGGGGTTCTTCGATTTCGCCGTGGCTCGCAAGGCGGCGAAGGGCTACTCCGACCGTGGCTACGACGTCTACCTGCGGCCCTCGGCCGCGTACTCGACCCTGGGTTGGTTCAACGATCCCCTCCTCTCCACGGCGCTGAGTCGCGACTCCGTGGAGTTGGCGTCCCTCGTCTTCCACGAAATTGCGCACAATTCGCTGTGGGTGAAGGGGAACACCGCCTTCAACGAGAGTTTCGCGCAGTGGGTCGGCTACGCAGCGGCGCAGCGTTTCTTCCTCTCTCGCGCAGACACCTTGGCGGCGCTCCGCGCGGCCGACCGTTGGCACGACGAAGAATTGCTCGGCGAGTACTACACGGTGCTGTTGGCGAAGCTCGACTCGCTCTATGCCCGCAAGCTGCCGCAGGTGGCCAACGACAGTGGACGCGCCGCCGTCGCCCAGTGGGCGAAGGACACCATGGCGGGCCCGTTCGGCGGCTCGTTCCGGACCTTCGCCGTCAATCGTCTCGCGGAGCGCCCGATCAACAACGCGGCGCTGCTCGGCACCCGATTGTATCGCTCTGACCTGCACCTCTTCGACGATTGGCTCGTGAGCCAGGGCGGCGATCTCACGCGCGCCGTGCTCGGCCTGCAGCGCCTCCTCGAAGATGCCGAGGGCGACCAGGCGTTCCAGCGGCTCGGGCGCTTGATCCAGGCGCAGCGTGGTGCAGCTGCGCCCGAGCCGCTGCCACCGCTCGATTCGACAACGCCCCCGCCGACGCGGACCACGCCGCCCCGCTAACTTCACGAATCACCCTGCAGGAGCCGTTCCGATGGATCACGATTTCGTCCGCCGCGAAGAACCCCGCCTTCTCGCCGAGCTCACCGAATTTCTCGCCATTCCGAGCATCAGCACCGGGACGGCGCATGTGGCCGACTGTCGGCGCGCCGCCCAGTGGCTCGTCGACCAGCTCTTCCGTCTCGGCTGCCCGACGGTGCAGCTGATCGAGGGCGAGGGTCACCCCGTGGTGTGGGGCGAGAGTCCGCGGGTCGAGGGCGCCCCGACGTTGCTGATCTATGGCCACTACGACGTGCAGCCACCAGATCCACTCGACGAGTGGCATACGCCGCCGTTTGTCCCCTCCATCCGCGATGGCAGCCTCTACGCACGCGGCGCGATCGACGACAAGGGGCAGGTCTTCTGCTTGCTCAAGGCGTACGAGGCAGTGCGGGATGCCGACGGGCGTCCCCCACTCAACGTCCGCTTCCTCTTCGAAGGCGAAGAGGAATGCGGTGGCCGGGTGGTGTTCGATCTCCTGAAGGCCGAACCCGAACGGACCAAGGTCGATGCCGTTCTGGTCTGTGACATGTCGTACTACGCCAAGGGGTGGCCGGCGGTCTACACGGCCCTGCGCGGCCTCTGCTACGCCGAGTTGGAGGTGCGCACGCTGCAGCGGGACTTGCACTCCGGGTCGTACGGCGGCGTGGCGCCCAATGCCATCGAGACGCTGTGCCGGATCTTGACCGATCTCAAGTCGGCTTCCGGCAAGATTCACGTGCCGAAGCTCTACAAGCAGGTGATTCCGCCGACGAAGGCGGAACGCCGCGGCTGGAATTCCCTGCCGTTCGACGAGGCGGAGTACCTCTCGCATGAGGTCACGGCGAAGGCGTTGACCGGGCTCGAAGATGCGTCGGTGTTCGAGCGGACGTGGGCGCTGCCGACCTTCGAGATTCACGGCATTCGCGGCGGCTTCGTCGGCGAGGGCGCCAAGACGGTGATCCCGGCGGTGGCGACGGCCAAGATCTCGCTGCGCCTGGTGCCGGGGCTGACGGTCGAGTGGGTGCAGCAGCAGTTGCAGAAGGCGATTGCCAAGGTCGCACCCGACTACGCTGACTGGACGCTGCGGCTGCACCATGGCGGCGATCCTGTCCAGGTCGACGTCTCACACGCCGCGTTCCGGACGCTCGATCGTGCCTTCGAGGAGGTGGTTGGCCGACCGACGGTGGCGGTGCGGGCGGGCGGCTCGATTCCGATCGTGCCGGAGCTCGCGGCCGGCGGGGCGCCAGTGTTGTTGACCGGCATCGGCCTGCCCGACGATGGGCTGCACTCGCCGAATGAGAAGGTGGAGCTGCAACAGTTGTGGGAGGGGATCGCGGTCTTCGGGCGGTTCTTCGAGCTGATGGGGGCGGAGCGGGGGCGGTAGCGTTTCAGTTACTGACACCTCCTCCCCGTGCAACCCGATTGATGACCGGAAGCGTGCTTTGACGGGATGAGCACTGGGCGCTATCCTGCAACACCCCCTGTCATTGGAACGGCTGCCATGCCGCAGCGCTCTGCCAGAGCCACACTCTCGCTGCAATGGAAGTTGCCGCTGATCGTGGTCGCGCTCATGGCGCTCGTCATCGTCACAAAATTCGCGTCCTCCGCCTACGAGGTGCGGAGGGCAATTCAGCACGCCGCGAGCGAACGCCTCGCAGTGGTGACCGACCAGTTCGCGGGCCGGCTCGAGTCCCAGGTGCAGACGTACTCCTCGCAAGTGGCCGCGCTCGCCCGTGACCCGCTTGTTCGGCGCGCCCTGCAACCGGATGGCGCAGTCGCGGACACGGCGCTCCGATTGTTGCTGCTGCCGGACCGGGGTGTGCTCGGCGCGGAGATCCTGGACGGGCGCGGCGTGGTGCGCTGGTCGAGCGGCGCCGATCTGGGCACGATCCGTATCCTTGCCCCGGCCGACGCCCGACAGTTCGTCCCGCCAGGGGACACGGCCGGGGTCGGTGGCCTCGTGGCGCTCGGCGATACCCTGACATTCGCGAGTGTGGCCATCGTCGCGGAGGGCGCAAAGCGGGTCGGCTACCTCGTGCAGTGGCTCGCCATCCGACCCGATTCGAACGCTCGGCAGATTGTCTCCAAGGTGGTTGGCTCCGCCGCGAGGATCTACATCGGCTCACCTGGCGGCGGCTGGACCGACCAGGCCGGCTCGGTCAACGGTCCGCCACTGCCGGTCGAATCGCTCCGTCAGAGTCGGATCTATCATCGGCCGGGATTGGGTGCGCAATTGGCGGTGGGGGCACGCGTGCCGGGTGCCCCGTGGGCGGTGGTCACCGAATTTCCGGTCGCCACGGTGATGGCACCGGCACAGGAATTCTTGGGTCGGGGGATCCTCCGCAGCTGCATCCTGTTGCTTATCGGGGCCACGCTTATGGTGCTCGCTTGCCGGCGGATGATCGCACCCCTCCTCGAGCTCACGGCGGCGACGGACGCGATGGCCGCCGGCGACCGCCGCGCGCGGGTGAAGGTCCGGAGCGGCGACGAGCTCGGACGCCTGGGCGTGGCCTTCAATGGCATGGCGGAGCGCGTCGAGGCCGAGGTGGCTGCGCGCAACGCTTCCGAGGACCAGTGGCGCCTCCTGTTCAAGGCCAACCCGCACCCGATGTGGGTCTTCGACATCGAATCCCTCCAATTCCTTGCCGTCAATGACGCGGCCATCGAGCGATACGGGTGGAGCCGCGAGGAGTTCCTCGCGATGTCGATCCTCGATATCCGTTCACCGGATGACGAAGCGAAGGTGCGGGCATCGATCAGCCACGATCCCGATCGAGTCACCACGACCACTGGATGGCAACACCGGGATCGCGGGGGCCACTTCTTCGATGTCGAGGTGAGCTCCCGCGGGGTGCCCTTCAACGGGCGGTCAGCGCGCCTTGTGCTGGCAACCGATATCAGTGCCCGGGCGGGACTCGAGCGGCAACTGCGGCAGGCGCAGAAGATGGAGGCGGTCGGCCGGCTGGCGGGTGGAGTGGCCCATGACTTCAACAACAGTCTGGCGGTGATCGTGGCCTGCGCCGACATGCTGATGACCGACCTCCGGGCGGCCCACCATCCGACGACCGAATTGGAGGAGATCGCGCGGGCGGCAGGGCGGGCCACCTCGCTCACGCGACAGTTGCTGACATTCTCGCGCCAGCAGGTGGCGCATCCGGTGGTGCTCGATCCGAATCTCGCGATTCGCGAGGTCGAGCGCCTCGCCCGGCGGATCATCGGCGAGGATGTCGCGGTGATCGTCCGGCCGCAGGACGACGTCGGTCATGTCCGCATCGATCCGGGCCAACTCGAACAGGTCTTGCTCAACCTCGCGGTGAATGCGCGCGATGCCATGCCCGATGGCGGGACCATCACCTTGTCGACGACCGCCGGGTACATCGATCAGGACAGCTTGGCGATCCACGGCTTGCAGCGCGTCGGCGACTACGTGGTCTTGAGTGTCAGTGACACCGGTGTCGGGATGGTGCCTGAGGTCCGCGCGAGACTCTTCGAGCCGTTTTTCACGACCAAGGAGGTGGGAAAGGGGACCGGGCTCGGCCTTGCCACCGCCTATGGCATCATCACGGGAGCAGGCGGCGCGATCACGGTCTATAGCGAAGTTGGCGTCGGCTCGACCTTCCGGGTCTATCTGCCGCAGCAGGACGCGAGCGCCACCGAACTGGCGCACACCCCCGTGTCAACGCCGGAGCTCCAGCGGGGCAGCGAGTCGGTGCTGTTGGTCGAGGACGATCCTGCGGTTCGATCCGCGACCGCCCATGTGCTTCGGCGCCTGGGCTACCAGGTCGTCGAAGCGTCCGGTCCACCGGCAGCCCTGGCGCTGACCGACGACCCTGCCCAGCACTTTGACCTGGTCTTGAGTGACGTCGTGATGCCGGGGATGGGCGGAGTCCAACTGCTCGAGCGTCTGCGCGTCGGTCGCCCCGGCATGCGCGCCCTGCTGATGTCCGGGTACGCCGGCGATGCCGTGGCCGAACGCGGCGTCGTGCCCGGGTCGATTCCCTTCATCGAGAAGCCGTTCACCATGCGCGCCCTCGCGGCCGCGCTCCGCCGGGTGCTGGACGGATGATCCTCAGCTCCTGGCCTCGGCCTCTCCTGCCAGCAAATGGAGAACGGCCGCCGGCAACTTGCCGGCGGCCGCCGCGCGTTCCTCATGGTGGTCTATCGGTCAGTCGTCGCGCTTCACCGGCGGCCGACCCTGGCCGGCATACTGTGCCTCGATCCGCGCGTGCAGGTCGTCCGCGCCGATGATGCCTTTGACCGAAGCAATGATCCCGGCGACGACGTCATCGGCCCAGTATTGATCCGGGCGTTCCGCTGCGGGGATTTCCCGGCAGGCGCGGTCGAGATACTCGATGGCGCGCTCCACCCATTCGGTCTGGGCACTCGCCACCAACGACCATGATCCGGTCGCCCGCAACTCAAGTTCGGCGAGCGCATCGAGGTGCGCCCGCAGTTCCTGCGCGACCGGGCCCCGACGCAACTGCTCCGCCACCAAGGTCAGCACCGCCCGACGCTCGGACTCCTGCGGCTCCGGCAGCGGGGCAAGGTAGTGTCGCTGATCGGCGACCATCTCGGCCAGACGGATGCAGACGGCCTTGATCGCCGGCGTGAGGGCCGGAGGTGCTTCCGTCGCCCACGAGCTCGCGGCGCGGAGGATCGCCGCGATGCGTTCGTCGGCCGTGGCGGCAATGCGGGTCGAATCCATCGGGTCTGGCATGGCTGAAGGGAAGCCCGTCGCGGTCCCGATTTCAACCCCGCCACCCCGATTCGGGCTACCCTCTCGGCACCAATTCGGCAAGGGGACGCATGCGCGCCACAAGCCCGAACGCCGTGGCCACGGAGGCGACGACAATGGCCCGCACATCGGCTGCGAGGCCGGGCGTTGTGGCACCGTGCTCTCTCGCGATGGAGGTCATGGTGACGCCCTGCAGGCCGCAGGGGACAATCGAGTCGAACCAGGCCAGATCAGGGTCCACGTTCAGCGCGAAGCCATGCAGCGTCACCCACTGCTTCACGTGAATCCCCAGGCTCGCGATCTTGCGACCGCGTGTCCAGACGCCGGTCTTCCCCGCGACGCGCTCGGCGGGGATCGCCAGCTGCCCCAGGGCATCGATCAGGGCCCCCTCGAGGGTCCGGAGATACCAGTGCAGGTCCTCCCGGTGTGCCGAGAGGTTGATGATGGGGTAGCCCACCAATTGCCCGGGGCCGTGCCAGGTGACATCGCCGCCACGTTCCACCTCGACCACCGTCGCGCCACGGGCTTCCAGGGTCGCTATAGGCAGCGGCAACGACGTCGCCTCGGTGCCCCGGCCGAGCGTATAGACGGGGTCGTGTTCGACGAGGAGCAGCAGGTCGTGCGGGAGGGAGCCGTCGAGTCGCCGAAGGCGCAGGTCGCGTTGGAGTTCGAGGGTCTCGAGGTAGCCGCATCGACCGAGATCGACGACCTCGAGCGGTCGCGTGGTCATCCCGGGGGCGTGCGTGCGAGGCGGCGCGCGCGTCGAGCGGCGGCAAGCATCGCCAGGGCGCTCACCACGGCCAGGACCGGCAGGGCGGGAATGCCGATCGCCTCGCGGACGATGGCGGTGACGATCGCTGCCACCACGAAGCCACCGAGGACCGCCACCATCGTCAAGCCGAAGCGGCGGTACGACGAGCGAATCGGCGACATCAGCCACCACGCCACGCCACCAGAGAGCGCCAGCGTCCCGACGATCCCGTAGACAATCACGTTCACCTGCGTGGCATCGGGCGAGAGGGCCTCTGGGGTGGTGATGCCACTCGAGAGTGCGAGTCGCACCGTCACCGAGACGACCACGGCCAGCAGCGCGACGGACGTCGCCACCCCAGACGCCATCGCGGCGACGGCGAGGCTCACCTGGTCTTCGGTGGCCGCGGCGTCGCCGAGCGGGTTGGGGGAGCGGGGAGGAGTCTGGGTCATCGATTCGAGGGATCGAGAAGCGAGAAGGGAGAAGCGAGAAGCACACCACCACGCTTCTCGCTTCTCGACTCTCGCTTCTCGGTTTAGATGTGCACCGCGCGCCCCAGCGAGTCGAGCGCCGCCTCGGCGATCGCCTCGGAGAGGGTCGGGTGGGCGTGAATCGCGAGGTCGACCTCTTCCACGGTGTACTCATTGGTGCGGGCAAGGATCAGCTCGTGGATCATCTCCGACGCATGGCCGCTCACGATATGGGCGCCGATGATCTCGCCGTACTTCTTGCCGCGAATGATCTTCACGAAGCCGTCGGTCTCGTTCGAGGCGCGGGCGCGGCCGTTGGCCGAGAACGGGAAGCGGCCGACCTGGTAGTCGAGCTTCTGTTCCTTCGCCTGTTCCTCGGTGAGGCCGATCGAGGCCACTTCCGGATGGCAGTAGGTGACACTCGGCACGTTGCTGTAGTCGATCGCCTTCGGATGGTGCCCGGCGATCACCTCGGCGACGTGAATCCCCTCGCGCGTGCCCTTGTGGGCGAGCATCGGCGGTCCGGCGACATCGCCGATCGAGTAGACCCCCTTCACGGTGGTCTCGAGGGTCGCGGGGTTCACCTGGATGAAGCCGCGGTCGGTCAGCTTGACGCCGACGGCCTCGAGGCCGATCCCCTCGGTATTCACCGCCCGCCCCGCGGCCATGAGCACCTTGTCGGCCGTGATCGTCTCCTGCTTCCCGCTGACCTCGACGGTGATGCTCACCTCGGCGGCCTTCACGTCGGCCTTGACGACCTTCACGCCGGCCAGGACGTTGATGCCGCGCTTCTTGTAGGCCTTCGCGATCACGTCGGAGCACTCGGCATCCTCGATCGGGAGGATGCGTGGCAATGCCTCGACCAGCGTCACCTCGGAGCCGAAGGCGTTGAAGATGTCGGCGAATTCGCTGCCGACCGCCCCGGCGCCGACGATCGCCAGCCGCTTCGGCGCCGCTTCGAGGAAGAGCGCCTCATCGGAGGTGATCACGGTCGTGCCGTTGACCGCGAGGCCGACCTGCGGGATGCCCTTGGTGCGGGAGCCGGTCGCCAGCACGATCCCCTTCTTCGCGGTGAGGACATCGTCGCCGACCTTGACCGTCGTCGCCGACGCAAGCACGCCGGTCCCCTTGATCACGGTGACTTTGTTCTTCTTCATGAGGAACTCGGCCCCCTTCGAATTCTGCTCGGCCACCTTCCGCGAGCGCTTCATCGCGACACCGAAATCGGTCTTGACCTCACCGACCTCGATCCCGAGCTCCTTGGCGTCCTTCCGGATGCTGTTCGCCATCGCCGCCGAGTGGAGCAGCGCCTTGGTCGGGATGCACCCGATGTTCACGCAGACGCCGCCGAGCTTGTCGCGCTCGACCACACACGCCGTGAGCCCCAGCTGTGAGGCGCGGATGGCCGCGGGATACCCGGCGGGACCGCCGCCGATGATGATGACGTCGAAGGACTGATTGGCCATCTATGGCACTCCCTGTGGGGGATGGATCATTGTTGGAGTCGTAAGTCATAGGTCGTAGGTCGTAGGTCAAAGGCAGCGGTGCCTCACCACGATCAATTCCCGACTTACGACTTACGACTTACGACCTTTACCAGACCATCGCCAACGGATTCTCCAGCATCCCCACCAGCGTCTTCAGGAACGCCGCGCCGGTGGCGCCGTCGATCACCCGGTGGTCGCAGGAGAGGGTGATCCGCATCCGGCGGCGCACCACCAGCGCGCCGTCGACGACGGCAGGTTTCTGCTCCAGCCGGCCGACGGCGAGGATTCCCGCCTCGGGGGGATTGATCACCGCGGTGAACTCGTCGATGCCGAACATGCCGAGGTTCGAGATCGAGAAGGTCGCGCCGGTGTACTCCTCCGGCTTGAGGCGCTTCTCGCGCGCGCGCCCCGCCATTTCGCGGACCTCGGCGCCGATCTCGCGCAGCGTCTTGCGATCAGCGTGCCGGACGATCGGCGTGATCAGGCCGTCCTCGACCGCGACGGCGACGCCGATGTGGACGTCATGCCACTGCCGGATGTGATCGTCGGACCACCAGCTGTTGACCCACGGATGCTGCCGCAGCGCGGCGGCCGTCGTGCGAATGATGAGGTCGTTGAACGAGAACTTGCCGTTCTTCGGGTCGGCGGCCAGGAGGGCCTCGCGCATCTCGTGCGCCCGCTCCATATCCACTTCGGCCGTGAGATAGAAGGTCGGGATCGGGCCGATCGACTGGACCAGCCGTTTGGCGATCGCCTTCCGCATCTGCGTCAGCGGGACGTCGGTGTAGACGGCGGTGTCCACCGCGGCGAAGGCCGACGCCGCCGTGAGCTCGATGCCGTCGAGGTCGCGAACCACGATCCGCCCCTCCGGCCCGCTCCCCGCGATCCCGCCGAGATCGAGGCCCCGATCGGCGGCGACGCGCTTCGCGAGGGGGGAGGCTTTGATGCGGGCGTCCCCGTCGCGCGCAGGGGCCGGCTGTACGGGCGCAGCATGCTGCGCCCCGGATGCCGGCGGCGGGGCGGGGGCCGCCGGGGGCACCGTGGGCGCGGCGGCGGCTGGTGCAGGGGTGGGCTCCGAGGGCGCAGCATGCTGCGCCCCTACATCGGGGGCCTTGCCTGCTCCGCCTGGCACCTCTTCCCCCACCGCCCCGATCCACGCCACGATCGAAGCGACCGGTGCGGTGGTGCCGACCGGGATGACTTGCTGGAGCAGGACCCCGGCGCCGCGAGCGACCAACTCCATCACCGCCTTGTCGGTCTCCACTTCGGCGAGCACGTCGCCGACGGCGACGGCATCACCCTCGTTCTTCTTCCACTCGACGAGGCGTCCCTCCTCCATCGTCGGCGACAGCGCTTCCATCACGACCTTGGTGGCCATTCGATCAGTCCTTGTAGCAGACGCGGCGAACCGCCGCCGCGATCTTGGTCGCGTCGGCCTTGGCCGCCTTCTCGAGATGCTTGTTGTACGGCATCGGGACGTCGGCCTGGTGCACGCGCAGCACCGGGGCATCGAGGTCGTCGAACGCCTCGCGCTGGATCAGATCCACGATCTGCGCGCCGACGCCGGCGAAGTACCACCCTTCCTCCGCCACGACGACGCGGTGCGTCTTCGCCACCGAACGCAGGATCGCCACCTCGTCGAGCGGCCGGATGGAGCGCAAGTCGATCACTTCCGCATCGATCCCTTCCTCGGAGAGTGCCTTGGCAGCATTCAACGCGGGAGCGACGGTCTTCGAGTGGCAAATGATCGTCACGTCCGCGCCGGCACGCTTCACGTCGGCCACGCCGATCGGCACGAGGTGCTCGCCTTCAGGGACTTCGCCCTTCAGGTTGTAGAGCATCTCGCCTTCGATGAACACCACCGGGTCGTTGTCGCGGATCGCGCTCTTGAGCAGCCCCTTCGCATCGGCCGGGGTGGCGGGCATCACGACCTTGAGCCCGGGAATGTGCGCGTACCAGCTCTCGAACGCTTGCGAGTGCTGCGCACCCAGCTGCAGCGCGGCGCCGCCCGGCCCGCGGAAGACGATCGGGCAGCCGATCTGGCCGCCACTCATGTAGCGAATCTTGGCGGCCACGTTCACGATCTGGTCGATCGCCAGCAGCGCGAAGTTCCAGGTCATCATCTCGATCACCGGACGGAGGCCGGTCATCGCCGACCCGACCCCGATGCCGGCGAACCCGAGTTCGGCGATCGGCGTGTCCACCACGCGCATCGGCCCGAACTCCTCGAGCAGTCCGCGGCTCACCTTGTAGGCGCCGTTGTACTCGGCCACTTCCTCGCCCATCAGGTAGACATCGCCGTCGCGCTGCATCTCTTCGCGGAGCGCCTCGTTCAAGGCGTCGCGGTACGTGAGGACGGCCATCAGCCCTCCTCCCCGTGCGGTGCGAGCACGTTCGTGTAGAGCTCGCCCGCCTCCGGCTCCGGCGACTCCTCGGCGAAGGTCACCGAGTCGGCGACTTCGGCGGCGACCGACGCCTCGATCTCCGCGAGACCCGCGTCGTCGAGCAGGCCGGCATCGCGCATCCGCGCCTCGAGCAGTGCGATCGGATCGCGCTGCCGCGAGGCGTCGAGCTCTTCCTTGCTGCGGTAGGTGCCGCTCGCCGCGTCCGACATCGAGTGGCCGACATAGCGGAATGTCCGGATGTCGAGCAGCGTCGGACCCTCGCCGGCGCGCGCCCGCGCGTAGGCCGTCTCCGCCGCCTCGCGCACGGCGATGATATCCTGGCCGTCCACTTCCACGCCGGGCATGCCGTAGCTCGCCGCACGGAGATGGAGGTCGGTGATCGCCGCCGACCGCTTGACGGCCGTGCCCATGCCGTACCCGTTGTTCTCGATCACGAAGATCGCCGGCAGCTTCCACAAGCCGGCCATGTTCAACGCCTCGTGGAACGAGCCGATGTTCGCCGCGGCTTCGCCGAAGAAGGTGAGCGAGACCTGTTCGGTCTTGCGGTACTTGGCCGCCCACGCGAAGCCCGCGCCGAGCGGGATCTGCCCGCCGACGATCCCGTGCCCGCCCATGAAGCCCTTCTCGAAGTCGAACAAGTGCATCGAGCCGCCCTTGCCCTTCGAACAGCCGGTCGCCTTGCCGAACAGTTCGGCCATGATCGACCGCGACGTCATGCCGCGCGCCAGGGCCTGACCATGTTCGCGGTAGGCGGAGATGACGTAGTCATCGGCACGCAGCGCCGAAATGAGGCCGACGGCGACCGCTTCCTGGCCAATGTAGAGATGGCAGAAGCCGCCGATCTGGCCGATCGAGTAGGCCTCGCCGGCGCGCTCCTCGAAATGACGAATCAGCAGCATCATCCGCAACCAGTCGTGATACTGGTCGGCGTACGGGGCGTCGGTCCCGCGGCGGCGCGCCTTGGGGGCGTCGCTGGTGCTAACGGCCATTTAGAAACTCTCCGGGGCGGTGGCGAGGAGGGACTCGCTCGGCTCGGTTTGGGCGCGTGCGGATCGGACTTGATCCCAGGCGTGATAGGACGAACGCGTCAGCGGCGAACTCTCGACGTGCGAGAAGCCCATCCGCAGCCCGATCTCGCGGAGTTCGGCGAACTCGTCCGGGGTGTAGTAGCGCACCACGGGGAGGTGACCATCCGACGGTCGGAGGTACTGCCCCAGGGTGACGATGTTGACGTCGCTGCGCCGCAGGTCGCGGAGGCAGGTGATGACCTCGTCCCACTCCTCGCCCATGCCGAGGATGATCCCCGACTTGGTGAGCGCGGTCGCATCCATCGCGCGCGCGTTCGCCAGCACCCGCAACGCGCGATCATACCGACCGCCCGGACGGGCCAGGCGATACAGTCGCTCGGCCGTCTCGAGATTGTGGTTCAGGATGTCGGGCTTGGCGTCCATCACGATCCGGAGCGCCTGCTCCGACCCCTTGAAGTCGGGGATCAGCACTTCGACCGACGTGTTCGGCAGGCGCGACTTGATCTCGGTGATGCAGCCGGCGAACGCCTCGGCCCCGCCGTTCGGCAGGTCGTCGCGGTCGACGGAGGTGATCACCACGTGCTCCAGCCCCATCCGGGCGACGGCCTCGGCCAGCTTGACCGGCTCCGCCGCATCGAACGCCTTGGGCGTGCCGTGGGAGACTGCACAGTAGGTGCAGTTCCGGGTGCAGACGTCGCCGAGGATCATGAAGGTCGCGGCCTTGTGCTCCCAGCATTCGCCGATGTTCGGGCAGCGGGCCTCCTCACACACGGTGTGGAGGCCCAGCTCCCGCATCATCGCCTGGATCTTGATATAGGATTGCCCGCCGGGCGCCTTCACCTTGAGCCAACTTGGCTTGCGGGCGGGGGCGACGGGAACCATCCCCCCCGTGGGCTCAGGGGCGGACTGGCGGGTCAGTTGGACAAGCGGCACGGCCACGCGGACTCCTTCCGTCTCGCCGAGGTCGCGCGCCAGCCGGAACTGGCGCAGGAGCAACAAAATAGCCCCACCGGGGGGGTGGGCCAACCGCCTTCCCTCCGAGGCCCGCCGGGGCGACTTTCCGCCCTTCCTCTTCCCCCCGGACCCCGTCCGTGCCTCCGATCCTGACCACCCGTGACCTCACCGTCCGCTATCCGACCTTTACCCTGGGGCCCCTCGGCTTTGTGATCGAGGGTGGGGAGACCGTCGCCCTGCTCGGGGCGAACGCCGCCGGGAAGACGACCCTCCTCCGCGCAGTCACCGGGCGATTGCTGGACCGGGAGGGGGTGGTCGAGGTCGCCGGGCGCGATCCCCAGAGCGCGCCGGACGCCTGGCGGGCCAAGATCGGCTTCGCCGGAGAGAAGCCGCCCGCCGATGCCGCCCTGCGGGTGCGGGAGTGGTACGCCTTTCTCCGCGATTGCTATCCTACCTGGGACGACGCCTACCAGCGCGACCTCTCGACCCGTCTCGGCCTGGACACTGGTGAACGCATCGCGGCGTTGTCGCGCGGCACGGCCGTCAAGGCAGCCTACATCGGGGCGGAGGCGTATCGGCCCGAGTTGCTGGTGCTCGACGAACCGACCAACGGCCTCGACCCGGTGGTACGTCTCGAGTTGCTCGCGCTCCTGCGGGAGTGTTTCGCGTCCTCACCGAATCGTGCGCTCCTCTTCTCGTCACACCTGCTGGAGGACGTCGAGTCGCTCTGCGATCGGGCACTCTTGCTGCGTCGCGGGCAGCTCGTCGGAGAACTGGCCGGTGACGCGCTCACCGAGGCACGCGGGTCGGGACAGTTGACCGCACTCGTGGCCGACGTGTTGCGCGACCGCCCGTGAATCGTCGCGGATTCGCTGCGGTCCTGCGGCTCGAGCTTCGGCGTGGTCGCTCGGCGATGCTGTGGGTTGGGGGCCTCTCGTCCGCCGCGCTGGCCGCCACGCTGCTCCTGCCGACCGCGGGCGCGGTGGTGGTGGGACTGCTCACGTTGGCGCTGATGATGGCCGCGGGCTTCGCGCCGCTCGGCAGTCTCGCCGCCGACAAGATGCATGGCCATCTCGAATTCGACCGCACGCTACCGATACCGCTCCGCACCATCGCGGCCGCCCGGCTGCTCGGCGCTGCCCTCCGGACGGCGCCGCTCTCCATCGGGCTGGTGGCCGCCGGGATCGCGATCGCGCGCGAGGCGGAGGCCCCTGCGGCCGTCGCGGCGCCGTTGATCCTGCTCGTCGCGGCGACGCTGCATCTGTTGTGGATCTGCTTCCTCTGGACCATGCTCGGGCTCAATGCCCGCTACTCGATGCGCCGGCTCTGGTGGTTGCCGATGACGCTCTGGTTGCTGCCCTCACTGCTTCCGGAGACAGCGGAGGCGGCGATCGGCGGCGCATTCGAGCGCGCCGCCGAGCATGCGATGCGGTGGATGGACGCGCCGTGGCGTGTTGCCCTGGTCGCGGCCGCAGCGCTGGTGCTCCCAGTGGTCGCCGCCTTCACGGGCGGCGTGGCGCTCTTTGCGCGCGGCCTCGCGCGCTTCCGTCCCGATCCGGCCGCGTTCGGCGTGCAGCTTGGCGCCGCGCCGAAGCGTGAGCTGGCCGCGCTTGGCCGCGGGCCACTGCTCGCGGTCGCGCGCTTGCGACTCCGTCTCGCCTTCGAACAGTTCCGTCGCGAGGTGATCATCGCGGCCGTGCTGGTGGTGGTCGTGGTCGCCGACATCGGCCAGTTGGCGATCTTCGCGCGCGGCTACCTCCCGATTCTCGCGGCGCTGGTGCCGGGAGGGATTGCGCTGCAGCTCCTCACCGCCCGCGGCACCGGTGCACTCGAAGGACTGCAACACCTCCCGCATCCTCGCCGGCTGGTGGCTCTTGGCCACCTGCTCGCCGTCATGGTGCTCGCGTTGCCCGGCGCGGCGCTGCTTGGACTGTCGCGTGCAACCAATGGCATCGCCGTGACGCCGACGACGCTCGCGATGACCTGGCTCTGGTATTTGGCGATGGGATCGATCGGCGCGGCGCTGGCAGTCTGGGGGACGCGCCGTCGATTGCTGGGCGTCGTCCTCGGATTCGGCCTGCTGCTCGGCGGGGTGTGGCTGATCGCGTCACGCAGCGCGAGTGCCAGTGACATTCCGGATTTGATCGAGCACCTCGGCCGGCTGCGCACTGGGGCGGGTCCCGTCATGCCGCTCGCCGCTGCGGCGATCGCGTTGCTGCTGGGGACCGAACTGTTCGCGCGAGGGTTGGCGAGTTACGACGGGCGGCCCAAACAGAAGTGAGCGTGGTCGGCGGGACGCTACCAGTCCCAGAAGCGCGTGGCGCGCACCGCGTACAGCTCGTCGCTCCACGGCTCGCCACGAATCGACGCGGCAATCAGCTCTCCAGTGACCCCGGCGAGCAGGATGCCGTTGCGACCATGTCCTGCCGCATACCAGAGCCCTGGTAGCCGCGGCTCCGGCCCGATGATCGGGCGGCCATCGGGCGTGCCCGGTCGGAGCCCGGCCCAGCTGCGGAGCGGGGCCATCGTCGCGAGCGGCGGGTACAACTGCGACGCCCGCGCAAAGAGGTCGGCCAACCCCTCGGCCGTCGTGGTGACTTCAAAGCCGGCGTGCTCCATCGTGGCGCCGACCAGCATCTCATCACCCCGCCGCAGCAGGTAGCAGCGGGTGCCGTAGACGACCGCCTGCGCGATCCCCGCCGGCCAGGCGAAGGCCGCCATCTGGCCGCGGACCGGCTCGACCGACACGGGGCGGGGGAGGTGTTGAATCCGCCCCGCCCAAGCGCCCCCAGCCAGTACGACATGCTTGGCGCCGTAGCGCCCTGCTTCGCCAATCACCCCGCGGAGGGTATCGCCTTGCCGGTCGAGGCCCAGCGCCGTGTCCTCGACGATGCTGGCGCCGAGGCGGACGGCATCGGCCCGGAACGCCCGGACGGTCTGCTCCGGATCGAGTGAGCCGTCCTCCGGAGACCAGAAGGCTCCGAGCCCCGGGGCCAGCCAGGGCCACCCTTCGGCCACTTCCTCAGGAGCGAGCCAGTCGGCGCGATGCGCCTGCTGCCGCTGCCAGGCCACCTTGGTCCGATAGGCCATCGCGTCGGCCTCTGTCCGGGCGACCTGCAGCACGCCGGTCAGCCGCAGCCCGATGTCGATCCCGGTCGCTTCCCGTAGTGCGTCGGCGTGCCGACGGTAGAACGCCCGGCCTGCCAAGGCGAGGTTCAGGAGCGGGTCGTCGGTGACCCCTTCGATCTGGGCCGCGAGCATGCCAGCAGCGGCCCGCCACCCTTCGCCGGGGGTCTCGGGCCGCTGCAACAGGATCACCTTCGCACCCGCCACGGCGAGGGCACGAGCCGTTGCCGACCCGACGGCCCCACCACCGATGACCACCACGTCGGCCGTGTTACTCATAATGATGCGAGTTGAAACCTCAGCTGGAGACTCCGCGTAGATTCCACCGACGGGTTCGCATGGTGCGCCCGTAGCCTCTCTGGGGAGTCTAACATGGTCCGGAACATCTCGGGGTTTGCCGTCTTCGCCTTTCTGGCCCTGATGGCGTTCAAGCTCCTTACGGCGGTCTTCGGGGCCCTGATCGGCCTGGTCCTGACGATCCTGTGGTGGGGCTTCGTCGGATTCGTGATCTACACGATCCTGAAGATGGTGTCGCCGAGCACGGCGCAGAAGGTCCGCGAGACGATTCGCGGCAACTCCGCCCCCGCCGCCTGACCCCACGGTACGCAAGACGCCGGCGCCGTCCCTCGGGGGATGGCGCCGGCGTTGTCATTGTGGGCCCGTCGGGGCGGGGGCGTCAGCCCTGCCGGTGCCCGGGTGCCAACGTCATCTTGTCCAGAATCAGCGTGACGTCGCCGAAGTTGTACGTCGAGCGAATCCGGACCGGAATCCGTCGCGCATCGTCGGTCAGCCAGAGCCGGGCGTTTGACGTCTTCGAGAACATGCCGTTCTTCTCGTCCACGACGGGGTGCAGTACCAGACAATTCACCTTCGACCCGTCGGGCAGTTCCATCACCTCGCGCTTGAGCACCTGCACCCGCACGGGGTTCTGACTCTCCCGCCAGTAGTTATGGTACTCGTACGTTCGCCCGACTTCGAGCGGAACCCGGCGGATGTAGTAGAAGAAGGCGACGTCGTCGAGCGGCACCGCCGACGTCGCCTTGGTCAGCGTGTCGCTGTTGCGGCGATAGAAGCCCGAATCGGGATAGATCCGGAAATCCTGGCGCGGCGGCTTGGTGTCCGACAGGACCTTGAGGAAGCGGCGCGAGATGAAATCGTCGACGCCGGTCCACGACGTGAGCTGGCTCTCGCTCGTGAAGATGCCGAGAATCGAAATCTTTGAATTGAACGAGAAGCGATAGCTCGGCACGCCGCGCACGGTGTCGATCGCCTCGACAGAGAGCGTGGCGCAACAGGGTCGGAAGAGGTTGAACTTCCCCTTGAACACGAGCGTCTCGCCCACGCCGAACGGCGCCGGCGCGAGGACGGGTGTGGCGGGGAGTGGCGTCGTCGTCTGCAACAGCAACGACAGTCCTGCAAACAGCAAGGTCACGCGGTATCCCGGGTCGTGGTCGCGCGAGGCGACCGGTCCTTGCGCCCCGCCTCCGGGTTGGAGGGTGGCGCGACCAACTGGCGGCGGGCCGCCCACAACGACTTGGCCCGCTCCCACGCTGCATGACGTGAAACTCGCTGTTGGCGTTCCACGCGCTCGGTGATCGCCACCGATTCCACTTGACGCGCCCCCGCAGCTGCCCAGCTCAGCAGTTCGGCGTTGGCGGCCCATCCCTCCGCCTCCAGCCACCGGTCCGGGCGATCCTTGAACGCCGCGCGCAACGTGACCAACCGAAACGCAGCCACCCCGGAGACGACGTCGCGCACCCCGGGCACACGCGCATGGCGTCCGAGGAGTCGTGGCGCCCAACGCCGCACCCGCCGCCGCCACTTGTCCTCTTCACCAATCAGTGTGGCCTCGCCGATCACCAGGTCGGCACCGCTGTCGATCCGCTTGAGGAACTCGGAGAGTTCGGCAGGATCGAAGGTGAAGTCTGCGGGAAGCAGGATGGCCGCGTCGCGCTTGTGGCGGTCGGAGCGGCGGAGTGCCTCCTTCAACAGCCGTTCGACGGTCCCGGCATAGCCGATGTGTCTCTCGGAGCGGAGCACCGAGAGCGGCAACACCTTGGCATACGGAGCCAGCACCTCGGCCGTCGCATCAGTGGACGCGTCGTCACCGACCAGCAACTGGTATTCCCGCGCCGATTCCTCGAGGACGCGGCGGATCTTCCACAGCAGCAACCCCACCGTCGGGGCCTCGTCGTGCGTCGGAATACAGAAGTAGAGCATCAGTCGCCAGGGTGAAGGTCGAGCGAACGATACACGGCGAGCGTCCGCTCGACCAATTGCGCCACGCCGAAACTGGCCGCGGCCCGGCGTCCAGCGGCACCCAGTGCGGCGCAGCGCGGGGCATCATCGAGGAGGCTGAGGACCGCCTCGGCGAGCGCGCCAGGATCGTCGGGCGCCACCAGGACGCCGCCCCCGCCTGCCAGCGCGTCGGGGAGGCCGCCCGCGCTGGTGGCGACCACCGGGACGCCGAGCGCGAGCGCGTCGAGCACGCTGGAGCCGAATCCCTCCTGTCGTGACGGCTGCACCGCGAGTGTCGCGCCGATGAGGGCGCCCTCGGGTCCTACCACGTGTCCGGGCATCCACACGACGTGGTCCAGCCCGAGCACATGGCGCCTCGCCTCGAGCGCTGCTCGCTCACCCCCTTCTCCCAGCACAAGCCACCGCAAGGCCGGGAGGCGCGGCGCGATGATCGCGGCGGCCTCGAGGACGAGGTCCACGCCCTTCTCCGGAGTCAGCGCGGCGATCACGGTGATCCACGGCGCAGTGCCCGGGTGCGCGACGCTTGCTGGCCAGGCTGGCGACGATGCGAGCGATCCGAGATCGACCGCCGGCGGGATCCGGTGGATGCGTTGCGGTGCGACCCCCGCGGCCCTGGCCTGTGCCGCGATCGCCTCGGACAGCGCGATCACCGCCGCTGCCCGGCGATAGCGGCGCGGTGCCGTGAGTGGGGTGCTGATTCGGCGGCTGACGATCACGCGGGCGCCAGTGATCTGGGATGCCGCGTCGGCGAGCGCGTGGGCATGGCCGTCGTGAGCGTGAAGGATGGTGTCGGGGGTCGCCGCGCGTACCACGCGCGCGAGCGCGCGCGGATCGAGTCCGAGCCGCCAGGGTGCCTCCACCAGCGCGACGCCGGCCGCCGCCAATTCGCGGGCGAGGCGCGTCTCGCGACCCGTGAGTACGAGGGACGCGACGTCGGGCATGGCGGCGAGCCCGCGCGCCAACAAGAGCACTTGCCGTTGTCCGCCGCGCCACTCGCGACCGCTCGCGACGTGGAGTATGCGAGCGGTGGTCATCCGCCCGCCGGTCTCAGCGGGTCGAGTCCGGGAAGAGCGGGCACTTCGGGTCCTCGATCTGACGGCGATCGACGCGCACGCCGAGCAGCGGGACGATCGTGTCGCGCAGGGTCAGGTCGCCGAGGACGGGCGCCCCCGGGATCGACACCCCTTCGAAAACCAAGGCGCCGAGCGTCTCGCCTTTCCGATCGACCAGCAGCACACCGAACCCGACCGGTGTCCCGTCGGCGATCGTGTCGGGCGACGAGAGATGCCAGCCGAGCGAGTCCGCGCTGGTGACGTGCCCCCGGAGCGCCTGCCCGGCCACAATGCGGAGTGGCACCGACGCCGGGATGGAGTCGGGTGGGGCGGTGAGCGAGTTGCCCTTGGCAAAGGCCTCCTTGGCGACCAGTGGACCGGTCAGGGAGGCGATCCCGCAGGAGACGGAGCCACCCCCGCCGCCGCCGCTGCAGGCGGTCAGCACGAGGAGGAGCGCGGTGGTGGCGACGGGACGGTACGACATCGAAACCTCGTGCGGCGGGAGACGTCGGAATCTACATCCGCCGCGGTTGCTTGACCGCCACGCGTCGCGGCGGGTACCATTCGCCCCGCTTCCCACACCCAGCAGGCCATGGACTTCGACGACCTCAAGGCTCATCTCGACCGCCTCTTCGCCCCGCGCGCCGGCGCGACCGCCCGTGACCAGGCCGCCGGGCTCCGTGAGGCGCTGGTCGAATTCAAGGTGGGGATCGGCCAGCTCCGCGAGGCGCTCGGACGCACGGAAGGGGAACTGACGCAGGCGCGCCGCGAGGCGGAGGACTATGCCCGCCGCGGTCGCATGGCGACCGAGATCGGCGACGGCGAGACCGCGACACTCGCCGAGGAGTTCACTGCCAAGGCGGCCTCCCGTGTCGACCTGCTCGAGCGCAAGGTCCTGGTGCAGCGCGATGAGCTGCATCTGGCCGAAGAGGATTACGAGTCCACGAAGCGACGCTATCAATCTGCGGCGCGCGGCATTCCGGGCGACGGGACCCCACCGCTTGGCGCCTCCGCTGAACCCGGCAGCACGGTCGATGGCTCCCCATTCGAGAGCTACGCGCTTGAGCAGCGCGCCCGCGAGGCCGCGGTCGAAGCACAGCTTGCCCACTTGAAGAAGCAGCTCGGCGAACGACCCCAGCCCGACACCTGAACCATCCTGCAGGCCCTCCTCATCACGAGAGGACACACGTGAGCCAGGCACCCACCACCGGCTTCTTCGGCCATCCGGTCGGCCTCCGGACCCTTTTCCTCACCGAGATGTGGGAGCGATTCAGCTACTACGGCCTGCGGCCGTTGCTGGTCCTCTTCATGTCGGCCGCGCTGCTCGACGGCGGCTTCGGCCTCGAGCGCAGTCAGGCGTCGGCGATCGTCGGCATCTACGCGGCGTGCGTCTATCTCGCCTCGCTGCCCGGAGGGTGGATTGCGGACCGATGGCTCGGTCTGCGGCGCTCCATCTATTACGGCGCGATCCTGATCACCCTCGGCCACCTCTGCATCGGCCTCTCCGGACTGGCAGGGCAGGGGACGACGGGGAAGCTCGCCTTCTTCGCCGGCCTCGTGTTGATCGTGCTCGGCACCGGACTGCTGAAGCCGAACATCTCCGCGATCGTCGGCGACCTGTACCCCGAGGGCGGTGCCCGACGTGACGCGGGCTTTTCGATCTTCTACATGGGCATCAACACCGGCGCGTTCGTGGGCCAGCTGGTCACCGGCTTCCTGGGCGAGAGCATCGGGTGGCACTGGGGCTTCGGCGCGGCCGGTGTCGGCATGCTCTTCGGCCTGATTTCCTTCAAGCTCTTCGCGCCGAGCACGTTGGGTGATCTCGGCACGGAGATTGTGCGGCATCCCGACGCGACGGTGCAGGCCAAGCAGGAGCGCTCGGTGAAGGTGGTGATCGCGGTGCTGCTCACCGCGATCGTCGCCGTCTTCGCGCTGGTCGCGAGTGGCGTGATGACCCTCGATCCGCAGGCGATCGGCCTGCAAATGACCTACGTCCTGGTCGGCTTCGGCGCGCTCTTCTTCGGTTTCGTCTTCCTCGACAGTTCGCTCACGCGCCAGGAAAAGAAGCAGGCGGTCGTGATCCTGGTGCTGTTCATCTTCGCGGCGCTCTTCTGGGCGGCGTTTGAACAGGCACCGACGTCACTCAATCTCTTCGCGCGCGACTTCACCGACCGCACCGTCGGCGGCTTCGAGATCCCCGCGACCTGGTTCCAGTCGGTCAACTCGGCCTGGATCATCATCTTCGCACCGGTCGCAGCGGCCGTCTGGGTCGGGCTGTCGAAGCGCCCCGGCGGCGACCTCTCCGCCCCGGCGAAGTTCGCCCTGGGCCTCGCCTTCGCCGGCGTCGGCTTCGGGCTGATGGTGATCGTGGCGCAGGACGTGGTGGCGAGCGGTGGCACGCTCAAGGTCTCGCCGATGTGGCTGGTCTGGAGCTACCTCTTCCAGACGTTCGGCGAGCTCTGCCTTTCGCCGGTCGGCCTCTCCTCGATGACGAAGCTCGCTCCCCGCAAGTACGTCGGGCAGATGATGGGGATCTGGTTCCTCGCCGCGTCGGTCGGCAACCTGATCGCGGGGCTCGTCGGCGGTCGCGTCGATCCGGAGAAGCTCGAGCAGATGCCAGAGCTCTTCCTCTGGACGGCGATCGCGCTCTTCATCGCGACCGCGATCCTGGCGCTGATGATCAGGCCGATCAAGCGGATGATCGCGGCCAACTAGCGAACCGCGATCGGCGATCGGCGATACGCCCATGCCGGCGACGTCCCGTATCTGGTCGACACCCTTGAACGGAGGCTCAGCCCGATGCGTTTCCTCAAGCGTGCCCTGGTGGCCCTCGCCCTTCTCCTGGTGATCGTCGTCGGGGCGGTCTATGCCTTGGCACATCGTGAACTCAGTCGGACCTACACCGTGGCACGCCGCGCGCCGCCTCCCGCGACTGACTCCGCGGCCGCGGCCCGCGGAGAACACCTTGCCACCGCCATCGGCAAGTGCGTCGGCTGCCACGGCGACGATCTCGGCGGTTCGGTGATTTTCGATGACGCTGTCATGGGCCACGTTGCCGCCCCGAACCTGACTCGCGGGCGCGGTGGGGTGGGGGCTGATCGGACCGACGCCGATTTCGCCACGGCCATCCGTCACGGCGTCGGGCAGACCGGGCAACCGTTGCTGATCATGCCGTCAGAGAACTACATCCATTTTTCCGAGGCCGACCTCAGTGCGCTTATCGGCTATATCCGCAGCCGGCCAAGCGTCGATCGAGAAGTACCCGCGCGTCGTTTCGGTCCGGTCGGCTTCGCACTCGTGGCCAGCAAGAAGCTCCCGTTCTCGGCGTCGCTGATCGACCACGAGATGGTCCAACCAGACTCGGTCGCGCCTGGTCCGACCGTGGAGTACGGTCGCTACCTCGCCCATGTCGGTGGCTGCACCGGTTGCCACAATCCTTCACTTTCGGGGGGCGAGATTCCCGGTGGGCCGCCGGGCACCCCGATCGCGGCCAACCTGACGCCGGGTGGGCGGCCGTGGACGCTGGAGCTCTTCCGCACGACGCTCCGCACCGGGCAACGGCCGGGCGGCGGCAGCGAGCTCGATTCTTTCATGCCGATCCGGTACACCAAGCTGATGACGGATGAGGAAATCGAGGCGGTCTGGCGCTACGTCGTGAGCGTGCCAGCGAAACAGCTCGGCGAACGCTGAGGCGCCGCCGAGCGGACGAGGGTCACGGCGACTTGGTCTTCGCCGCCTTCGTGGGATAGGCGACGTCCGGCGGTTGGTCGCCGCGCGGCCAGTCGTCGATGGCCGCGGCAAAGGGTGGGCGTGGCCTGGTCGTGATGAAGGTCGCGACGTCCTGGGCATCCTGTTCGCTCAGGGTGCCCGCACGATCGAACGGCATGTTGTGCTTCGCGAAGCCGGCGAGCGTGCGGAGCCGGGCCATGCCGGCGCCGATCGTGAAGCTGCGCGGTCCCCAGAGCGGCGGGAACGTCGCCATCCCTTCGCCGTTGCCGCCGTGACAGCGGGCGCACTCCCGCACAAACACCGCCTCCCCGTGCGCACTATCGCCACGCGTCGGGGAGCCCATTGGCACGCCCTGTCCTGGCACCGTGCTCCCCTGCGGCACGCCGGTGGACAGCCACGCCATGTAGGCCACCATGTCGCGCATCGCCGGATCGTCCCAGGCGAGCGCAGTGCCGGCAAGCGACCGCTCGAAACAATCATTGATCCGATCTTCGAGCCGCTGTACCGACGCCGAGCGCGAGCGGTACTGCGGAAAGCGCCCAGTCACCCCGACCCACGGCATCGCGTTGGGACGGCGGCCCTCGTCGAGGTGGCACGAAGTACAGCGCAGTCCGTTGCCGACATGGGTCGGCAGCGAATCGCGCGTGGCACCGAGGATCGCCCGGCCGCGCGCCACGGCGGCGCCGAGGTCGCCCTTCGGCATCGGCGGCAGCGGGGCCAGCGCCAGCGCCTGCGCCCCGGTCGTGTCGATGGCAGGCGGTGCAGCGGATTGCACCGAACAGCCGGCCAGGGCGAGCAGCGCGAGTCCCGCCAGACCTCGGAGCATCACGAGAGCAACTCGTAGGCGCAGCCATGTTCCTGGGCCATCGCGATGCCCGCCACCACCGCCGGCACCAGTACCACACCGGGCAGGAAGGAGGCGATCAGGTCCGCCCGCACGGCCTCGGGCGTCTCGTTGCGGCGCCGCGCGAGCGAAGCCACGAGGTTGCGGAGGACATTGTTGCAGAAGATGAAGATGGCGCCGCGCCGCTGCAGAGCGGGGACTGCGACCGCCGCGAACGGGTCCGTCGCCGCCTCCGAAACGTACAGATTGCGCAGGCTCGGCTTGCCCGTCTTCGGATCGGTCAGGCGCGCCCGTTCGCCGAAGGCGTATTTCGCCCAGGCGGCGTCATTGAAGGCGACCACCATCGGTGCGGCATGGAGCGCCACCACGACCTGGGCCTCACCGGGCTTGTCGCCGTACGCGTCGCGGCAGGCATTGAGGAAGTTGTTGGCGCGCACCAGCGGCACCGCGTCGCCGAGCACATGGGCGTCGAAGACGACGCGATGCCTGGCGGTCAGTGTTGCGAGCCACCGATGGTCGAAGTCCTCGGGACCGGGGTGCATCAGCTGCCCACGATGTAGGAGGCGCCCTTGCCCTGCGCGAGCGCCAGGGCGGCCACCATCGCGGGCACCAGGGTCACGCCGGGGATGATCGCGCGCCGGAGTTCGGCGTACACCGCATCCGGGGCGGCGCCATCGCGCTTGGACGCGAGCTCGCGGGAGACGCGCATCAGGGTGTTGTTGCAGAGCAGAATGCTGGCACCGCGCTTCTGCCAGCTTATGAGCGATGTCTGGGCGTACGGAGCTCCGGCCTCATCGCTCCGCGCAAGGTTTCGCGTCGCCCGACCCTGCCCGCCCGGTTCATTCATCCCCACCGCCTCGCCGAGTGGCCACGCCGCCCACGCTTCGTCGGCGAGCCCGAGTGGCCAGGCGGTGCCGTGCAGCCCGATCACCACCTGGATGTCCGCGGGCTTGGCGCCGTAGCCGTCCTGCATTGCCTCGTAATAGCGCTTCGGATAGCCGAATGCCTCTCCGCCGCCCCACGTCTTGGTGTCGAAGATCACGCGATGCTTCTTCGTCAGGCCGTCAAGCCAGCGATTGTCCCAGTCGTCGGGGGCCGGCTCCGCGCGCACGATCGGGGGCGCGGACAGCACCGCGCCGGCGAGGACGACTCGGCCGAGGAAATCGCGCCGGGGGATGGCAGCAGGAGTGTCGGACACGGGTGACTCCAATGGCAACGGGAAAGGGTACTACCTTTGGGCCTGCGAGGCCGACGCACGCCGCACCGGCCCCGCCCCCCTACGCCAGAATATGGACGGCCTCGCATGAAGGTTCCAGCGTCGCTCGCACTGCTCCTCCCGCTCGTGGCGTGCTCCCCGGCGAAACCGCCGGCAACCACCGAAGCGCGGGTCTTCTTCGTGGCCCCCTCCTCGGGAATGGTGGCCGGTGACACGGTCCACATCCAACTCGGGGCCGAAGGGCTGAAGATCGTGGCGGCCACCGGCCAGCGCGTCGAGGGCGAGGCGCACCATCACCTCTTCATCGACACCGACCCGACCGCCGACACGGTCATGATCCCGAAGAATGATGCCATTCGTCACCTCGGCACCGGCGCCGACACCGTCTCGGTGGTGCTGGCCCCTGGCAAGCATCGCATCATCGCCGTCGCCGCGTGGGGCGATCACGTGCCGGTGGCCGGTGCAGTGCGCGACACCGTGAACTTCGAAGTCCCGGCGGGCGTCATCAAGCCTTGAACCACATCCGCACCGCCATGACGCCGAGGAAGAGTGCAAACCCCCGCTGCAGCGCGGCGGGGGCGACGCCCTGCGCGTAGCGCGCCCCCGCCCAGACGCCGATCGACAGCCCGGCTGCGATGAGCATCGCGGCACGCACGTTCACGTGCCCCACCTTGTAGTACTCGCGGGGGCCGAGCAGGCCCACCGGGAGCAGGAGCGCGGCGAGCGACGTCCCGGTCGCCTCGTGGATTGGCATCTTGAAGTAGCTCACCAACACCACCACGATCACGATCCCGCCACCGATGCCGAAGAGCCCGGACAGGACGCCCGCGGCCCCGCCGACCAGCAAGTAGAGCAGGGTGTTCAAAAGAGCACCTCGACCCCGAACCGAATCAATCTCGGCGCGCCGTAGACGAACAGTGGCTGGGTGAAGTCGCGCGCGGCGGCCTCGTAGAGTGGGAACAGCTCGCTGCGGCCGCTCACGAGGCCATCCCCGTTGGTGTCGGCCGCCCGCCGGTAGCGCGGCGACTCGTACGGGATCGCCTGCGGATTCGCCGCGTACGCCGCCTCGGCGAGCGCGGAGATGGTGCCGTTCGACGGATTCGGCGTGCCGGTCTCGCGGCGCACCGCCAGTTGGTTGCGGCGGTTGGTGGCGTTGCGCATGTCGAGGTACACGCCGCCCGCCATCCCCCCGAAGCGCACCGGACGTCGGAACAGCAGGTCGAGCGTGAACTGGCTCGGCAGGCGCGATCCGTTGATGTCGCCGATGAGCGAGTCGCCGGTCACATTGGTGCGCGTGTAGGGCAGCCCGGAACCGAAGCGGACCACCGCGGCCGCAGACATCCGCCCGAATGGGTTGATGCCGAGGATCCTGGGGCCGGCGTTGGAGTGGAGCTCGCCGTCCACGGTCCCGATGAAGGAGAGCAGCCGATCGTAGTCCAATGGCCACTGATTCTGCGATGCCCAAATCGTGTCGTGGGTGATCGGGTCGATGGAGGTCAGTCGCCGCAGCTGGAAGGCATCGGTGACGGTGGCCTGGGCGCGCTGCACGACGGCGGCGAGTCGCATCCCCCAACCATTGCGGCGCTCGCGTTCGAGGATGAACTCGCCACCGATCACGTTGCCGACGTCGGCGTTGATGAAGATGCTCGAGTCGGGGTTCACCTGCAGCGGCGTGGAGGAGACCAGTCCGTCGAGGCGTTTGTCGAAGATGTTGACGCGGAGCGAGACGGCATCGCGCAGCCGCATCCGGGCGCTCATCTCGAACTGGGTCGACTGCTCGAAGCCGAGGTCGGGATTGCCCTGCCGGAAGCGACCGGTGCGCGTGGTGTCGTCGAAGGCGGCGTCGACCAGGTACTGCAGGTCAGGCGGCTGCGAAAAGCGGCCGACGCTGGCGACGAAGGTGGCGCCCTTCAACGTGGTCGCGATCGCGATGCGCGGGTTGAAGGAGGACCGCGCTGTCAGCGTGCGGTTGGAGAGGTCGCCGCCGGGACTGAAAGCGTCGTAGCGGATGCCGGCCGTGATCGCGATGTCACTCGCCCGCACCTGGCTCTCGAGGTAGGCCGCGCTGATCGAGGGCGAAAAGGCCGAGGCCGTCGCCGGCGGCACCGCGCCGCCCACGGGCAGGTTGGCCAACACGCGCTGGAAGGTCTTCACGTCCTGCGCCGCGTGGAGCCCGCCGAAGGCGACGTCGGTGTTGTCACCGAGCGTCGCGGTGAAGTCGAGCTGGCCCCGCAGTTCGGTGAAGCGGTTCCAGGCCACGTCGCCTTGGGTCGCCCCGCCGAGGAAGAAGGCCGGGACGCCGTACGGGGTGGCCACCGAATAGCCCGGAGTGCCGAAGCCAGCCAGCGGTGCCCGGGTGCCAATGGTGTCCTGACGTCGGGCGACATCTTCGCCCAGGATGCCCAGCTTGGAGCCGGTGAAGGCGCCGAACTTGAAGTCGGGGGCGTCGACGGTGCCGCGGACGAAGTCCTTCGAGAAGAAGCCGAGGCGGACGTCGCCGCTGAAGGGACGGTTGCTCCCCTCGGTCGGCGCCATTTGCATGTGGGCGCTGAGCAGTTTGCCATCGACACGCCGACCCGGGCCAAGCGTGGGCTCGTACTTGTAGCGCTGGTCGAAGAGGTAGCGCTGCTCGCGGGTGCCGAGGCCGAAGAGCCGCGTGGTGATCCGGCTGCTCATCGGGATCGTCAGTTTGCCGCCACCCGTGAGCACCTCCCCGCTGTTGTGCGGCAGCGGTCCCGGCGTGTCGTGCCGCGGGTCGCGCGCGTCGGTCGCGGCCGGGGCGTTGACCGGCTCCGCGTCGAGTCGCCCGGAGAGGTCGAGAATCGCGAGTGCGGTGACCTTGCCGACGAGCGGGCCATCGCCTTGCAGCACGAGGCGATCCAGCCCGAGGTCTGCTCCGCCGCTCATCGGGCGGTCCGTCTCATAGGCCATCCGTCCGCGCCAGCGGTCGCCGCCGTCGCGCGTCGAGACGCTGATCAATCCCGAGAGCGCCTGTCCGTACCGCGCGGAGAAGCCGTTGGTGACGAGCGATGCCTCGGCGATGAGATCAGGTGGAATCCGCAGCCCCGAGCCGCCGGTCGATGCATCGAGCTGGTTCTTCACGCCGAGCCCATCGAGGATGAACGCCTGCTGGCCGATGCGGCCACCGCGGTAGCTCTCCCCGACCACGCCGGCCTGCAGCGAGAGGGCGTCTTCGAGTGATGAGACCGGCAGGCGTCGCAGGTCTTCGGCGCTGATGCGCTGCGCCGTGGACGTCGCGAGCGGGTCGAGCACCGGGTCCTGCACGCCGACGGCCCGCAGCGTGGCAAGCTCGATCGCCACCGGCGCCATGCGGACGTCGGCGCGCGTGATGACATCGGCGCGGATCACGACGCCCTCGCGCCGCGACTGCCGATAGCCGATGTAGGTCACGGTCACGGTATGGAGTCCGGGCGAAATCGCGCGGATGCGGTATTCGCCGGCGGTGTCCGTCGTGGCGACGCGCGTGCCGGCATCAATCCGGACTTGTGCGCCGCGCAGGCTCGCGCCGGTGGCGGCGTCGACGACCTTGCCGACGAGCCCACCGGTGCTCTGGGCCGAGAGTGGCACGGCGCCGAGGGCCAGCAGAAGAACCAAGGAGCGAGTGCGCGTCATGGCAGGAGCCCCTTGAAGAGGTAGAGGTCGCGTGCGGTGCCTGAGGAGAGTTGCAGGACGGCATCGCCGCCGGTGGCGAGCAGCACGGGGCCCGTCCACAGCCCGGTTTCGAGCCGGAGCGAGGTGACGGTGTTGGTGGTCAGGCTGACCCGGTAGAACCAAGTGTCGAGTCCGCTGGCCGGAAACGGGCGCTCCACGTACTGAGTGACCAGACACTCCGTGCCGCGGCAACTCAGGCCGGAGATCGTCCCGGCGCGCGGCAAGGTGGCGATGGGCGTCGAGGTTCCGCCAGCGATCGGCAGTCGCTCCAGCGTCGGCGAGGTGCGCACGATCACGAACGATGCGCCATTCTCGGCGATGGCGTGCCGCATGATGTCGGCACTGCCTGGGATGGTGGTGAGCGTGACCCCGGTGGCGGTGATCGCCCCGCGCGTCAACGCGACACCAACCATGAGGGTGTCGGCGGGACAGGATCCGCAAGGCGAATCGAACGTCAGCTGGCCGGTCCGTGCGATGAACTCATCCTGACCGACCCAGACGGCATCGGTGAACCAGGAGATGGCGCGCCCTGCCACATTGGTCGGCAGCGTCAGCAGGGCGCGGCGCTTGAATGGCGTGGCGCTGTCGGCGAGCCAGAGGACGGTCGCCTCCGGATTGACGCGTCCGCGGCGCGAGAGCGCCTCCTGGTACAACAACCGTCCGTCGGTTCCGAGCGCTGGCGCCGAGAAGCTCTTGACCGAGTCGGCGCGGTCGGCGCGGGTGTCACAGAGCTGCCAGCGGCCCGTGCCGCCGCCCGGCGGAATGAGGCCGACACAGCGGTCGCCGTTGCTGCCGCTGGTGTAGAGATAGAGCAGACCCGCACCATCCTCGGTAAGCGAGGCCGCAGAGTCGGCGAAGGTGTTGTATGTCAGGCGTGCTGGCGTGGCGGCGCTAAAGGGGCCGTCCGACACCGTCGGCACGCTGCCGAACGGTTCGGAGTGCCCGCAGGCAGCGGCCAGGAACAGCAGGGCGGGAGCAAGCCGCATCATCACCTCAGCGCGCAAAGGAGGGAAACTGCACCACGGATTCGTGGCCGCCTGGTCCGACGGCGGCCACGCCAAAGAGAAAGTCGTCGATGATGATGTTCTCAAGGGTCACCTGGGTGGCGCCCGCAGGCACCCAGCGCCAGTTGGTCCACTGCGGGGCGGTCGTGTCACGCCAGTACACCTTGTAACCGAGCGGTGCAGCGCCTGCGGCCGCGGTCCACGACACCGTGGTCGACGCCGAAACGGCACCGCGCAGTCGAACGGCCGTGGGCGGGGCAGGGGCCCAGGCCAAGGAGGCGAGGACGATCGCATTGACGCCGGTCATCTTCGCGACATAGGGGAAGTTCACGCCAGCCAGGACGTCTCCGAAGACGCGACCATTCTCCGTCCGCAAGTCCTGGTGCTGGCGGTCGTAGTGCTCGTGGCTCTCCATGATCCGCACGCCGGGCATGCCGACGTCGTTGAACGGCCGATGGTGGCCCCCGCGCGAGAAGCGGTCGAGGCGGTAGATGAGGCGCGGCTGCATCTCCGGCATCGTCATCCGCACCACGCGCTCGACGTACCGAGCGAGCTGGCGCGAGATGCCGTCGACCTCGCCGCCACTCGTGCGGCGCGCCCGCCGCTCGGCTTCGGTCTCGGTGGGCGGAGTGGGTTCCGAAAAGATCCGGAACGAGCGGTTGTCGATCTCGCCGTTGATGCCCTCGATGTTGCCGATCATGTCGTTGTTGAGGACTGCCTCGATCGTCCAGGCCGAGTCGACAAACTCCTTGGCGAGTTGCTGGCCGCCCCAGAGTCCCTGCTCCTCACCACTCAGGCCGGCGAAGATGATCGTCTTGCCGAATCGATGGCGAGTGAGCAGTCGTGCGGCCTCGACGGTGCCGGCAAGGCCGCTGGCGTTGTCGTTGGCGCCCGGCGCATCCTTGATGCCGTCGCTGCCATTGCTGTTCCGCGAGTCGATGTCGCCCGACATCATCACCACCCGATCGGGGGTCGTGGTGCCGCGCTGGATTGCAATCACATTGACCACGTCGACGTCCGGCGTCGCTCGTGCCCCGGTCCCGCTCCCCTTCACGGTGCTGCGCGTGTAGCGGACCTCCAGGCAGCCGCCACAGCTCTTGCTGATCTGCTGGAACTCGGCGTACAACCACCGCCGCGCGGCACCGATGCCACGCGTTGCGGAGATCGTGTCGCTGAAGGTGCTGCGGGTGCCGAAGCCGGCAAGACGTCGCACATCCGCCTCGATCCGTGGGACGGACGGGCCGCGCGCGATGGAGTCGAGACGGGGGTCGAATGCCGGGGGGATGGCCTGAGCCGCAAGCGGGGTGGCAACCAGTCGGGCCGCGAGCACGGCGCCGAGCACGGAAACACGAGGCATGTCGGGGTCCGTCGAGTGGGGGGAGTGACGGCGGAAGGTAACTCCCCCGGGCGGCGCCTGTGAGTTGGCGCCGTTGCACGACGTTTCACGCGGTGTGGCGGCGGCGCGGTCGCACGTCACCGCTCGATGATGCCCCGAACAGGTTGGACCACCGCAGCTACCGCCTCCATCGAACGGATGGCTCGATGAAGCACCCTGTCGATCGCGTGATCGTCCCCGCACCCAAGGCGCCGGCAACAGTGCGCCAGCGTGCACGGCCGGAGACGGCCTCCAAGACGGGGACGTCCGATTTGACGATCTACTCGTCCTCCCGCTCGGCCCGGCCGGTACCGCGCTACTTCGCCCCGGCCGGGAAGGAGAGTGGCTGGACTCGGTGGTGGAGCCAGCTCCTCGGGCTTCTGGGGCGGCGGCGCTAGCCGAACAGGCCGAGGCGCCCGCCAGGCGTGAAGCCCGGGAATACCGACGCGAGATCCGTCGCGCCGAGGTGGCCCGTCAACACTTCGCCGAAGAGTGCGCGAAAATCCGTGGTCACCGCCAGGTCGCGCCCCTCGTGCCGGGCCTCGGGTGCCAGTCCGGGCCACCGTCCCAGCACCTGCTTCCCTCGTACCCCGCCGCCAATCACCATCATCGCCGTGCCATGCCCGTGGTCGGTGCCCCCGGTACCGTTTTCCTTCACGGTCCTGCCGAACTCGCTCATCGTGAGCACCACGACGTCGCGCATCCGGTCGCCGAGATCGGTGGTGAAGGCGGCGAGCGCGCCGCCGAGTTCATCGAGGCGGGTCGCCAGCTGGCCCTGGCCGCTGCCCTGGTTTACGTGAGTATCCCACCCGCCAACGTCCACGAAGGCGATCTGCACGCCGAGGTCGGCACGGATCAGCTGGGCCACCTGCTGCATCGCGGTGGCCAGCTTGCCCCGCCCGTAGATCGCACCGTTCGCCGGCGGCAGGGCGGTCGGATTGGCGCTCTTGAGCATCTTGATCGCTTCGAAGCCCTCGGCGGACGATGACGCCACCAGCCCGGTCGCGGCCCCTTCATAGAGGGACTCGAACGCGCGGGTGAGACGATCGTTGCCTTCACTCCGGGCGGTGCGCACGCCGAAGGCGCGGAGATCGTCGATCGCCAGCGCCGGGGCGCTGCCAGCCAGCATGCGAGGAAGCTGGGGTCCGAAGGCCACGGCGCGGAACGGCGTCTCGGCGTGCTCGCGCGCGTGCTCGCAGTAGCGATTGGCCCACCCGGAGGTCGTCGACTTCCGATCGGGGGTGCCACTCTCCATGTAGTCCTGGGCATCGAAGTGCGAGCGGGTCGTGGACGGCGATCCCACGGCGTGGACCACCGCCATCGCCCCCTGGTCCCAGAGCGGCTTGAGCGAGGCGAGCCGCGGATGGAGCGCGAACATCCCGTCGAGCGAGACCAGCTCCGACTTCGGCAGCGCGATCCGCTCCCGCTCGCGCCAGTACCACGGGTCGCCCGCGGGGACGATCATCGAGAGGCCGTCGACGGCGCCACGCTGAAAGAGACACACCAGCGTCTTGCCGCTGGGCACGCCGCCGAGTTGCTGGCGCAGCGCGTAGGCGGCACGGTCGACGAAGAGCGGATCGGCTCCAAGCGAGACGAGGGCGAGGCCACCCGCCTTCATGAAGGCGCGTCGGGAGATCGTCATCATTGCCTCTGGAATTCCGGACCACCGAGCGCGAGGCCGACGGCCATGGCGCGCGCGGCGCGCGGATCGGAGATGTCCACCAGTTCTCGGCGGATGGTGCTTCGGGTGCGCTCCGACATGGCGCCGCCCAGGATGGTTCGATTGACGGCGTCGAGGAGCGCCTCGTGGTTGGACGTGAGCGGGACGAGTGCGTCGAGTTGCACGGCGATGCCCGGGAGCCGATTGGAGGCCAGCGCGACGGCGGCATTCATCCGCGCCAGCAAGGCGCCACTGTTGACCCAGTCCGCGGAGGTTTCGGGGTAGCCGTTCGGGGTCACCATGTTGAACAGCGGCTGGCCGAGGCGCTGCAGCTGCTGGGCCAGCCGCGGCGTCGCGTCTGGGGTGCCGCCGACCGCACGCACGGCGCTCGCGACAAATTCGAGCGGGGTCTTGGTCTTGGACTGGACGTTCGCCAGCGCCCAGAAATCCGGCGAGTGCACGATGGCGCGGACCACGGTCCGGATGTCGCCACCGCTCTGTTGCCACGCACGCACCGCGTCGTCGATGCAGCCATCGGGGGGGACGTCGGCCACGAAACGCGCGCAGAGTTTCGCGCTCAGGTGGTGCATCGTTGCGGGCTGCGCCGCGAGCATTGCCAGCAGCGCGCGGCCCTCATCCTCTCCGTGCCCGGCGGGGAAGATGCGCCCGAGGACCACCTTCTCGCCCCGGTCGTGTGCCTGGGCGAGGAACTGGAAGCGGTGGTCGCCCCGGCGATCGATGGTCCAGCCGGTCAGGATGCGGGCGACGTTGATGACGTCCTGCTGGGTATAGCCGCCATCGACGCCCAGGGTGTGGAGCTCGAGCAACTCGCGAGCGTAGTTCTCGTTCAGGCCACGCGGCATCCGCGCCTTCGCCTGCTCGGTCATCGCCGGGTCCATCGCCTGTCCGCGGGCGTTCGGTCGGGCCATCGTGGCGCGACGCGGTGCCTGTCCCGGGCGTTGCGGCTGACGGCCAGGACGAGCGGCCTGTCCTGCAACGGCGGAGTTGTCGGCGACACTCTGCACGTTGTCGAGGTAGAAGAGCATCGCGGGCGACGTCGCCGTTGCGACGAGGAGATCCTCGAAGCGGCCGAGGGCGTGCCCGCGGATGGTGCGCTCGAGGTAGTCGGCGAAGTAGGCCCGATCGAAGCCCTTCGCGATGTAGACGTTGAAGTGGTTGAGCCAGAAATCGGCCAGGACTTCCGCGAGTTGCCGATCCGAGACCACGGCGCGCACCAGCGTCACACTCTGCAACTCACCCAGCAACTCGCGAAGGTCGCGCTTGCCACTGCCGCCAGCCTCCCGTCGTTGCGCCTGCAGCGTGCGGAGCGTCGCCGAGTCCGCCCCTTGGGCCTGCGCCTTGAGCGCCTTGCTCACCTGGTCGGAGTGCATGGCCACCATCTCCGACATCGGCGTCCTGAGGACCTCGTAGGGCCGTTCCCAGGCGTCCAGCGAGGGATCGCGCAGGTCACGGACCGCCAACTGTCGGTCGACCCAGCGGAGGACGCCCTCCCGGACAACGGACTCAACTTGGCCGGGGGTCGGGCCGTATCCGAGACGATTCAAGGCATGACGGGCCGAGTCCGCCGCAGTGGGCAGACTCTGGGCACCGAGGGGCACCGCCGCGAGCAGCGCGACGAGCCGGAGAGCGGATGGGGTTCGCATGAATGGTGGACTCCTTCGCGAGGCGCGCGTTAACCGCTGGGTGGACCCTGTCCCTCGACCAGTCCAGATTACTCCCCCGCACGGGCTCCGGCCCCCACTTGTTCCTGGAGACACCCGCATTGGCTCGTGCCCTGACCGCTGATTGCCGCCGCGTCCTCACACCACTTCTCTTTGCCATGGTCGCCGGGTGCAGCCGGATCGGGCTCAACCTCCCCTCCGACGCCCCGGATCCGATTCCCGCGGGTCGCTCCGTGAAAGCCGCCTTCGGGTGGATCACGACGCGAACCGGCCCGGGGGCGGAGCGTGCGCCCGATGGCTCGATCGCCCTCGAGCCGATCCGGTACGAGGGCCGGCCCGCCTGGCAACAGGTGCGGCGGTGGAACGAACCCAATGGGGAACATGCCGACTCGATCATCCTCGAGCGCTCGACCTTGCGTCCGATCGTGACCACCAGGATGACGCCGGCGGGTACCTGGACTGCACGCTACAACTTGCGGTCGGTGGAACGGCGCTTCACGCCGACGAAGGGGCGGGGCGGGTGGCGCGCGTCGGAGATCGTCGAGAATGCGCCGTACGCGGCGTTGGGCATTGAACTGGTGATCGCCGCCTTGCCATTGACCGAGGGGTGGAAGGGAATCCTCCCCGTGGCGGTCGATACTGTCGATCACGGCTGGAGCTGGTTGCGCTTCGAGGTCATGCGGGAGATGAACCTCACCGAGAAGCCCAACTGGGTCACCAAGAGTTCCTGGGTCGTGGACTACACGATCAACGGCGAACAGACCCGCCTGTGGATTGCCCAGGAGGGTCGTTCGGTCCGTCGTATCGAGAAGATCGGTCCAGACAATGTGGTGCTCCACTCCATGCGCCGCGTGTTGCTCGGGCAATAGCCGACCCGGGCCACACGCGGCGCCCCCACCTCAGGGCACCTGTCCCGCCTTGGTCGGGCGGCGATCCTTCAGGTGCTCCTCCATTGCCAGCCGCGGCACGCCGTTCACGTACCAGTCGGGCGGCGTCTTCCCCATCAACTTCGCGTCGAAGAACTCGTCCATCCGGCGGGCGTAGTCCTTCTGGTTCGCCGGCTTCGCCAGGCCGTGGTTCTCACCCGGGTAGGACAGCATGATCACTTCCTTCCCAAGCTCGCGCAGCGTGTTGTAGTAGGTCACGCCCTGATTGAAGTCGACCGCGCCGTCCTTGTCGTTGTGCAGGATGATCAGCGGCGTCTTCACCTTGTCGGCAAAGCGATTGGGCGAGTTGCGGACATAGGCGTCCATGTTCTCGAGGAAGTTCCCCTTGAAGCGGCCCTGGCTACTCTCGAAGATCGGCTGGTTGGCGCTGCCCGAGTTCCAGTACACCGAGCTGTACATCGAGATCATGTCGGTGAGCGGCGCGCCGGCGATCGCCCCCTTGAAGAGATCGGTCTGGGTCACCAGGAACGCGGTCTGGTAGCCGCCCCATGAGTGGCCCTGCAGGCCGACCTTGTCGATATCGACGATGCCGGTCGCGGCCGCCGCCTTCACGGCCGGAATCACCGACCAGACGGCGCTCATCCCGGGGTTGTTCACCTCGTAGGTGATGTCCGGCATCAGCACGGCGTAGCCGCGCGCGGTGTAGTTCGCCGGGTTCAGCGCTCGCGTCTCGTTGGGCGCAGCGTACTGGTGGAGACCCTGCGAGAGCTTCTCGTAGATGTACACGACCGTCGGGTACTTCTTGCCGGGCTGATAGCCGGCCGGGAGGAAGAGCGCCGCCTGAAGCTTCACGCCGTGATCGGAGACATAGTCCACCAGGCGCGATCCGGCGGACCAGGCGTACTCCTTCTGTTGTGGATTGATGTCGGTGATTCGCTTCGGCGTCGCGAACGTCGGGCCGGCGACGTACCAGTCCGGATAGTCGCGCGCGGTTCCCTTCGAGAAGGCGAACAGCTCCGCGTCACGCGCCCGCGTCACCCGGATGGCGGCATCATCCCAGAGCAGCGTGGTCACGCCGCCCTTGACCGGGTCGATCTTCGCCAGCCCTTCCTTCTTGGTCCACTCGCCGTAGGTGCCGATCAGGACCGGCTTCGAGAGATCGAGGCCGCGCTGGCGCGGATTGCTCACCAGCACCTGCCGGTAGCGGATCGCGTCCTTCTTGCCGTTCATGGTCAGGTTGGTGGGCGCGCCGCCGCGGACCGGGAAGCGCCAGATGTCCCAGCCGTCGGTGAGCAGGAGCGTCAACCCGTCGGTGGACCAGCCGACCGGAAAGCGCGGCGGCTTGACGACGTTGTGGTCGTCCTCGTCGTTCCAGAACGTGGTGGCCACCCCGGCGGTGAGGTTTCGGCTCGCACCACCGGCAAATTCCTGCACGAAGTACTGCCCGTCGTCCATGTAGGCGAAGCGCTGCCCGTCCGGTGAGGCGGTGAGCGTCGCGTTGCTGGCCGTCATCACCTTGCGGCGCTCGCCGGACGCCAGGTCGATGACATACGCATCGCGCTTCCGCACGCCGGAGAGGTTCGCATCGAGCTCGTACGCCCGATCGTCGTAGGCCACCGCCCAGCGATCCATCGGCGCGGCGGTCACCGTCTTCATCTCGCCCGTCGCGAGTTGCAGGAACCGTTGATCGGTCAGCCGGTACAGCGAGAGGTACGTGAACGCCTTGTCCGCGTTCTCCTGCACCTTCTGCTGTGGTTGCAGGCGTGCGTCCTTGCCGTGCCAGATCTCGACGTTGGGCTTCTCGTCCTCCTCCCAATCCGCGCCCTTCGCCTTGGGCGGGTTGACGGCACGGATGCCAAGGTAGAGGCCGTCGAACGCCTGCGTCCACCGCGGTGCCCGATCGCCCGCGATCTTCATCTTGGCGGGGAAGCCAGTGGCAGGGCTCGGTTCGTAGATCGTCCGAGTCGGTCCGGTCGCGGTGAAGTTCTTCCAGGTGACCACGGCGAAGAGCGTGTCGGTCGCCGCACTATCAGGCATGCCGCGCAGGACGGCGAGCGCCAGGCCGCTATCGGCCCAGGTCAGGCGCCGGTAGAGTCCCTTGCTGTTGTCGGCGACGCGCACCACCTCGCTCTTCATGTTGCGCAGTTGCACCCCGTTGCCGACACGACTCGACGTCTCGACCGTATAGGCCAGCCACTCGCCACTCCAGTCGAAGCCGAATTCGCCGACATCGGCGACCGCGAGCGAGGTGTTGTGGGCCAGGTCGTGCAGGATCACCGCGGTGGCCGCCAGCGGGGCAGGGGCTGCTGGCGGCGCACCCGGCGCAGGGGCCGCCGGCGCCGGTGCGTCCGTCGCGGCGTGCAGCGCGACCCACGACGGCTTCTCCCCGGCGAAGACGATCCGCCGGATCTTCTCGATCTCGCGCTTCTCGCCGGTCGCCAGGTTGAGCAGGACGGCCGTGGCTTGCACCGGCTTGCGCTCCTTCTTGAGCTTCTTGGCGTCCTTGAACGTCGGCCACGACAGCCACGCCGCCCACTTGGCGTCGCCCGACAGCGTCAACTGGCTCGCCTGCGACCCGTCGCCCACCGGGAAGCGATACTCCTGCGTCGTCCCCGTCGCGCGGATCACCACCTCGGCGTCACCCTCTGCTGGGGCCACGGTAAACGCGAACCAGGTGCCGTCGTTGGAGAGGGCACTGCCGCGCATCGACTTCCACGCGTTCATCGCCTCCGTGGTCAGCGGCTTCAACCCGGCCGGGGCCGCCGCTTGCTGCGCGCCGAGCACGGCGCTCGGGAGCAAGGCGAGGACGGCCAGGAACCGAACAACACGAGGGGACATCGGGGACCTCCGGATGGGGTGGAAGCGAGACGCGAGAAGCGAGAAGCGAGAAGCGAGAAGCGAGAAGCGAGAAGCGAGAAACACTCGTTACTGGGCTACTGGTCGGTCGACTCGGCATAGTGGCACGCCACTTCACGATCACCCAACACGCGTAGCTGGGGTCGTTCGGTTGTACAGCGAGCATCCTTCCGCGGATGGAAGCAGCGCGGCGCGAAGGGGCAGCCCGGCGGCGGTGCCGAGGGCGATGGCGGTTCCCCGTCGAGCACGATGCGCTGCCGACCGGAAGCGGGATCCGGGTCGGGCACCGCCGACACGAGTGCCCGAGTGTAGGGGTGACACGGCGCGCCGATGACCGAGCGCGCCGGGCCGATCTCCACGATCGTGCCGAGGTACATGACGGCCACGCGATGGGCGACCTGCCGCACCACGGCGAGATCGTGGGCGATGAACAGGTAGGCCAGGCCGCGCCGCTCGCGGAGGTCGAGCAGCAAGTTGATCACCTGCGCCTGGACCGAGACATCGAGCGCCGAGACCGGCTCGTCGCAGACAATGAAGCGTGGCTCGACGGCCAGCGCCCGCGCGATGCCGATGCGCTGGCGTTGCCCGCCGGAGAACTCGTGCGGGTAACGATCGGCGTAGGACTGGTCGAGCCCGACCTCCGCGAGCAACTCACGGACGCGGCCCGCCATGGCCGCTGGCGGGACGAGCCGATGGATCACCATCCCTTCGGCGATCGAGTCGCCGATGGTGCGTCGCGGATTCAGCGAGCCGAACGGATCCTGGAAGACGATCTGCATCCGTTGCCGCAACGCGCGGAGCGCCGCCGCGTCGAGGGTCGCGAGGTCGGCTCCTTCGAAGCGCACGCTGCCTGAGGTGGGCGGCTCGAGGCGCAGGACCGCGCGTCCGATGGTGCTCTTGCCGCTGCCGGATTCGCCGACCAGGCCGAGCGTCTCACCCGCGGCAATCGTAAAGGAGACGCCGTCGACGGCCTGGACCGGTGGTCGTGCGGGCGCGAAGAAGCCGCCGCCGCCGGGATAGTGTTTGACGAGCTGCTGCACTTCGACGAGCGGTGTCGTCATCGAGTGACTCCCTGGGCGACCCAGCAGGCCACGTCGTGCCCGCTTGCCACCGATGCCAGCATCGGCCGGTCGACGCTGCATCGCGCGACCGCCACCGGACACCGTGGATGAAAGCGGCAACCGCTTGGCCACTGGTCCGGCGGCGGCACGGTGCCCGCGATCGGCACCAGGCGTTCCCCCGTGCTCGCCAGCCGAGGGATCGAGGCAAAGAGGCCGCGCGTGTACGGGTGCGCCGGTGCCGCAAAGAGCGGTGTTGTGTCGGCCGACTCGACGATGCGGCCACCATACATCACCAGCACGCGGTCCGCGCGTCCCGCGACGATGCCCAGGTCGTGGGTGATCAGCAGGACGGCGAGTCCCCGCTCCCGACGCAACGCGTCGAGCAATTCGAGGATCTGCGCCTGCACGGTCACGTCGAGGGCGGTCGTGGGTTCATCGGCGATGAGGAGCGACGGCTCGCCGGCGAGGGCCATCGCGATCATGACGCGCTGCCGCATGCCACCGCTCAGCTGGTGCGGGTAGGCATCGACACGCTCCGCGGGATCGGCGATCCCCACCTCGGCGAGCAGGGCAATCGCGCGGAGCCGTACCTCGGCGGCGGCCACTGCATGATGCGCCGTGATCGCTTCGCCGATCTGGGCGCCCACCCGCATCACCGGATTGAGCGAGGCCATCGGATCCTGGAAGACCATCGCGATCCGCCGCCCGCGCCAGGGGCGCAGCGCGGATTCGTTCAGGCCGGTGAGCTCCTCGCCCTCCATTCTGATCGATGTGCCCTCGCCCAGCCGGGCGTTGTCGGGGAGGAGCCTGGGGATGGCGAGGCCGGTGAGGGTCTTGCCACAACCCGACTCGCCCACCAGTGCGACCAGCTCGCCCCGACGCACCTCGAACGAGACGTCATCCACCGGCACGAGCGGCGTGTCGCCGTCGCGCGGGAAGGAAATCCGGAGGTCACGTACCTCGAGGAGGGGAGTCATCGCTGGTCGGGATTGAGGGAGCGGCGCAGGGCGTCGCCCAGCAATGTGGCGGTGGCGGTGGCGAGGACCAAGGCGATGCCCGGCGCCAGCAGGAGCCAGGGCGCCGTGCCGAGGTAATCGCGGGCCTCCAGCAACATCCCACCCCACGTGCTGGCGGGCGGCTGCATGCCGAGGCCGAGAAAGGAGAGCCCGGCCTCCAACAGGATCGCGTCCGCTGTCCCGAGCGTCGCCGCGACCAGCAGCGGCGGCACCGCCCCGGGCAAGATCTCGCGCAGCGCAATCCGTCCTGGGCTGGCGCCCAACGCCTTCGCGGCATCAACGAACGGCATGCGGCTAAGCCGCAGCGTTTCCCCCCGCACGAGCCGCGCGAGCGCGGGCCAGCCGGTGAGCCCCAGCACCAACGCGAAGAGCGGCAGCGGCAGCGTGCCAGCGGTGGCCAGCAGCACGAGCAGGACCACCACGCGCGGCAATGCGAGCGCGATGTCGATCACCCGCCGGAGCACCCCGCCCAGGAGCGGCCCGGCGACCCCTGCGGCCAGCCCGATCAGCATGCCGAGCAGCGCCGCGACGCTCACCGCGATCGCGGCGACGGTCAGCGAGGCGCGGGCGCCGTGTGCGAGCCGGGCGAAGGCATCCCGGGAATATTGATCGGTGCCCAGCCAACTGGCGGTCGATGGGGCGAGGAGTTTTCCATGGACCAGGTCAGGCTGCAGATTCGGATCGGGCGCGACGAGCGGGCCGACCAACGCCAGCAGCATCAACGCGCTGAACAGCACGAGACCGAGGCGGAGTGGGCGCGTCATGGCCGACGTTGTGCCGGATTGACGAGCCGATAGAGCACGTCCGCGAGAAGCGAGCCGATCTGCACGAGCACCACGATCAGGCTCCCCGCGCCGATCACCACCGGGACGTCGCGCGACGAGGTACTGCTCGCGATCAGCGAGCCGAGGCCGGGCCAGCCGAACAGCGCTTCGACGAAGACCGCCCCGGCCACCAGCATCGGCAGCCAGAGGCCCACCAGTGTGATGATCGGCGTCAACGCCGGTCGCCAGACATGATGGAAGGCGAGGCGTCCGGCGGATACCCCGCGCGCGCGCGCGGCGAGCACCCACGCCTGGTCCACCGTGGCGAGCGCGGCAGCGCGTTGCTGTCGCAGTGGCACGGCGACGGTGGCGATCACCATTGTCAACAGCGGGAGGCTGAGGCGTTGGAGCCGATCGAGCAGGACGGCGCCGAGGCCAGCGGACTCGGAGAGCAGCGGATCGGCAAAGCCCCCCGGCGGCAGCCACGCGGCCTGCACGGCGAAGATCCAGATCAGCACCATCCCGATCACAAAGGAGGGAAGGGCATAGCCGACCAGGGTCAGGCCGCCGATCAGGCGCGCACGCAGGGTGGCGGGGTGCAACGCGCTCCAGAGGCCGAGCGAGAGTCCGATGGCGAAGGTTAGCAGCAAGGTGAGCGTGCCGAGCAGCAGCGTCGGGCCGAGGCGTTCGGCGATCAGCGTGGCCACGGGACGTTGTGTCGCCAGCGAGATGCCAAGGTCGCCGCGCAGCAGGTGCGTCAGCGTCACGCCGATTGCCTCGAGCGGCGGGCGATTGGTTCCCCACGCCGCCTCCAGCGCGGCCCGCTGGGTGGCATCGACCGGGTGGTCTCCGATCACGGCGCTGAGCGGATCGCCCGGGAGGAACTGGACCATCGCGACCAGCGCCACCACCGCGAGCAGGGTCGTGAACAGCGCGTCGATGCTCCGGCGAAGCAGCCAGCCCGTCACGTCAGCGGTCGCGCGGAAGCGCGGCGTCGGGGCGGACGCGCCACCGCCAGAGGGAGCTCCAGCTCTTCACCGGCCAGAAGAGGACATTGGAGTAGCGAGTATGCAAGGCGACCTGATTGAGCGGTGCGGCGAGGACAATCGCGGGCACCTCGGCGCCGATCCGTGCGAACGCGGCGCGGTAGGCCGCCACCGGGTCGGCGGCGGTCTCGGCGTTGGCGAGCAATCGGTCGAATGTCGGATCACACCAGCGAATCTTGTTGCCGGAGGTCACGTCCCGGGCGGCGGCGCAGGACCAGCTCTGCGTCAATGAGGACGGTGTCGGGTCCTGGTTGGCTCCATCGATGGTGAGGTCGAAGCGCCCGGTGTTGCGCCGTTCGCCGTACACAGGACCATCGATGCGCTGCAATTGCACGTCGATGCCGGCCTCGCGCCACATCGCCTGGGCTTGCAGCGCGAGTGGGTGGCGGGTGGCACTCTGGGCGGGGTAGATCATCTCCAATCGCAACGGAGCGCCGGCGCGATCGAGGATGCCGTCGTTGTCGCTGTCGCGCCAGCCAGCCTCCGCCAGGAGCGCCTTCGCGCGAGGCAGGTCGCGTGCGCTGCCTCCCATTGCTCCGCCGGTGATCCAACTCCACAGCTGCGATTGCGGGGCATCGGGTGTCCCCGTCGCCGGACCGAACACGCTGGTCGCCATCGTCTGCCGATCGAGCGCCAGGCGCAGTGCCTCGCGGACGCGACGGTCACCCAGGATCGGGTGGGGTTGGGTCGAGCCCACGGCGCGTTGGTTCACTCCGACCCAGATCAAGAGCGTATGGGAAAATGTCGCCATCCGAAGCTCCGACACCGCCTTCACTTTGGCCACGTCAGGGAGCGCGACGTCGCTGAGCACATCGGTCTGGCCTGCGAGCAGCAGGTTGGTGCGTGCGGTGGGATCGCCGCTGATCATCATCACCACTCGGGCAATCGTCGGCGTCCCGAGGAAGAAGGCCGGATCGGCGCGCAGTTCCACGAACTGCCCCGGCACGCGCCGGACGTAGCGGTACGGTCCGTTGCCGATCGGCCCGGTTGCGAAATCGCTTCGGGCGATCGCCGCGGGAGCAATCCCCTCGAGCAGGTGCGCCGGGAGCGGCTGCATGTTGAACGAGAAGAGGTAGAGCTGCTCGGCGATCGGTCGTTTGAAGCGCACGCGGACCTTGCCCGTCCCCACGGCCTCCACCGACGCGACCGGCTCCATCATCACACGGCCCCTGCCGACCACCGGATCCATCATCAACTGCCAGGTGAAGACCACATCGCGCGCGGTGACCGGCGTGCCGTCCTGCCAGCGTGCCCGTGGGTCGAGCTCGAACACCAGCGTCAACGGGTCGATGCGCTGCCACCGTCGGGCGAGCATCGGAGTCATGGCCCGATCGCCGATGGTCCGGAAGGTCGGGCCGAGCATCGCGAGCCGGAGGAACAGCTGATCGGCGAGATCGGTATTGAACGTTTGGTCGTTGATGGCGGGGAGGGGGAGCGTCGGATCCCCTTGGACCGCGAACACTACGGTCCCCGGGACTTGGGCCGAGAGTGGCGCGCGCCCGAGCGCGCCGAGGAGCAGCAACAGGTGGAGCGCGGTGCGATGACGCATCGGCAGAACCTCGTGTCGGGCGGGCGGGGCAGGGGTCAGCGGCGCCAGGTCCACGCCGGGCTGCGGTAGCGCAGGTGCTTCACGGTGGCCGCTTCGGCCCACGCCGTCAACTCATCGGGCGCGTGCTCGGCGCCCTCGTCGAGCCAATCCCGGAGCAGCGCCATTGCCAGGATCGGGACTGGCGGCAGGTCGGCGATCGGTGCCGCCACCGGTTCCCCCCAGGCGTTCATCCGGTAGCGGTCGAGCAGCAGGAGGCGATCGGCCCGCGCCACCGCGCCGTGTTGGAGCAACGCTGATCCCTGCACGACCTGGGCCGAACCGATCACCTTGCGCTCGCCGTGCAGGATCTCGCCACCGACGGCAACGTCGAAGCAGGCCCCCGCCTCGAGCCCCGGGATGGACGTCGGTGCGGGGGCCAGGGTGGCCGCCAGGCCGATGCCAGCGAGCCGGGTGGCGAATCGCTCATGGATGGACTGGTAGGCCGCCTTGAGGCCGCCAAAGGCCGCCAGCGGGCCCGTGATGGCATAGGTGAGGTCGTCCGGCGCGTGCCAGACGGCCCGCCCCCCGGTGGGACGCCGGACACAGGGGACGCCGTCGTGTTCCAGGCGGTCCCGATCCCAACTCCGCGCCGCCGCCTCGTTGGCGCCAAACGAAATGCTCGGCAGGTCCCAGCGGTACACTCGCAGGACGGTGGTCCCCTCGCGCTCTGCCCGATCGAGCAGCGCATGGTCCAGCGCCATCTGCTGCCACGCCGGGCGTGGGGCGAGATCGGACCAGACCAATCGCGTCATGTGGTGACGGCATCCCAGACTGCGCGAGTCCGCGAGACCAGCGTGGCGCGGTCGGCGTCATTGTCGATGATCCAGGTGGCCAGCGTCCGCTTGGCGGCGGCGGGCATCTGGGCGGCGATGAGCCGTTCCGCGTCCCTCGGTGCCAGCCGCCGGGCGTTGATCAGCCGGCGTCGTCGTTCGGCCTCGGGGGCATCGACGAGGATCACGCCATCGTACGCGCTCGGGTCGGCCGATTCGAAGAGCAGGGGAATGTCGGCCACGAAGACCGCGGCGCCGGCGGCCGCGGCCGCCGCCACGGCCGCGAGTCGTCGTTCTTCGACGGCGGGGTGGACGATCGCCTCGAGCGCGGCTCGTGCGGCGGGGTCGGCGAGGATTCGGTCGCGGAGGACGGCGCGGTCGAGGGCACCATCGGCTCGCAAGATGCCGCGCCCGAAGTGGGCCACGATCGCGGCGAAGACGCCGCTGCCCGGACGCTGCAGGACGCGCACCGCTTCATCCGCATCGAAGAGCACGGCGCCCCAGCTGCGAAGCAGTTGGGCCACGGTGGACTTCCCGGCGGCGATGTTGCCCGTGAGGGCGATCCGGCGCATCACAGCAGCGGCACCTGGTCCTCGTCACGGCGGGGAACCTGGAAGCAGCGGCGGCAGCGAGCCTCGTAACTGTCGGCTCCCCCGACCATCACGATCGGGGAGTTCCAGCTGGCCGGACGGCCGTTCACGAGCCGTTGGTTCCGGCAGGCCAGGTCCCCGCAGACGACACAAATTGCCTGGAGTTTGGTGACCTCCTCGGCGATCGCCATGAGGTGCCCCATCATCCCGAAGGGCTCCCCCCGGAAGTCGGTATCGGTCCCGGCGAGGATCACGTGGACGCCCCGCTCGGCCAGATGGGTGGCAACTTCCACGATCCCGGCGTCGAGAAATTGGGCCTCGTCGACGGCCACCACGTCGACCGTTCCGGGCTCGCCGGTCAGCCGGAGAATCTCGTCGGAACGGTCTATTGGCGCGGCTTCGCAGGTGATCCCGGTGTGGGACGACACCTTGAATAGCCCCTCGTACCGCTGGTCGAGATGGGACTTGAAGACACGGACGCGACGCTTGGCGATGAGCGCCCGGCGGACCCGCCGGATGAGCTCCTCGCTCTTGCCGCTGAACATGACGCCGGCAACGACTTCGAGGCGTCCGGACCGATGGTGAAGTGTCATGGGCGGTTCGTCAAGGGGGTTGGTCCGGCAAATCCTTTGCCGGTGCGGGATCTGGCGGGAAGGGTCCGGGAAGACCGCGCATCTTGCGGAGTTTCGCGCACGGCTCCCATATTCTCGCCCGTCGGGCCACTCCGGCCCGCGGCAGGATCCCACCCGTTTCCAATCTGCAAGGAGTCTCTCATGAACAAGATGGAGCTCATCGAGGCGGTCGCGAAGGCCCTCGACACCTCGAAGGCGCACGCTGGCGAGATCGTCGATCTCTTCTTCTCGACCGAAGGCCTGATCGCGAAGGAACTGAAGAAGGGCGGCGCCGTGGCGCTCACCGGCTTCGGCAGCTTCGAAGTTCGCAAGCGGGCCGCGCGTGAAGGCCGCAATCCGCAGACCGGCGCCACGATCAAGATCAAGGCCTCGAAGGTTCCGGCGTTCCGTCCGGGCAAGGGCCTCAAGGATCTCGTCAACAAGGCCAAGTAAGCACGCAGGACAGTTCGTCGAAGTATCGTCGGACTACGGGCCGCCCCGCTGGGCGGCCCGTCGGCGTTTCAGCTCCTCGGCTTGAACGGCGGGCGGCCACCACCACTGCCACCGCGCGGTCCACCGAAGCCGCCACCACCACCACCACCACCAC